>CEAA01048112.1_pt1 | contig 230358 bp, 185 predicted proteins | sample 557551 | NCBI WGS metagenome assembly CEAA01 (sample SAMEA3182115, study PRJEB8094) | gut metagenome | biome: human; feature: gut; material: Stool; isolation source: human stools | place: Canada | collected 2013-06-11
GTGTAGCGGTCTGTCCGGGTGTAACCGTCCGCGTCCTGATAAATGGGCGTCAGGGTAAATTCATCCCACTGTCCCGGCTGGGGAAACTGAATCTGTATCTCTGCATTATTCATGATTAGAGAGGTATGTTAATGTCCACAAAATCTGCCGTTTCTTCGGTTTCAATACAGTTGCGGGATATCGCATCCAGACCATAGAAAACCGGATTAACATTTCCGGGATGGTAATAGGTGTACTCTCCGGTTCCCGCATAAACGGAAACATCGCCAGCCGTATTATTCACCACATCAGCCACCCATTGAGAAACGCCAACCCCGGTTTCAAAATTGCTGACCCCCCGGCATGTGGCAATTTGATACAAATTATACCCCTGACCTCCGGTGAGCATGAGCCAGAGCGCGCCCGTATCCTCATACTTGGCAATATTGGCTGCAGATTTCTGCTGGTAAATAACCTTGGCAATCGTCCACGGAACAGGCTCATTCTGACTGGCTGGGATGAAGCTGGTGGTGGTTTTCACCTGCCAGCCAGCCGCGGCTGTCAGCGCGTAAATCTCACGCACCTTTATTATATAACCGTTGCGCTGTGTGTCCCTGACATTGTCAAAAGTAATATCCAGAATTTCACCGTGATTGTAAGCCAAACCGTTTGCCGGGATAATACTGTAAGAATCTATGGAAAGGTCGGGACGAATCGTCTTCCCGCCGCGTCCGATACCAAAGGACAACTTTGCGGCATTGGTAGCGCGCCAAAGGAAAGAGAACCCGGCGAAACTGGAATAATTCCATTGAGGATTACTCACCTCAAATCTCGCCTGAATGGTCGAATGAGTACCCTTGGGAACCTTAATACCAGCCAAATGGTAGGGAACTGTTTTGGCGACTGTCGAAGATCCTGACGCGGTAATGGCATCCGTATTGAGGAAAGCATTAGAGGTTAGGATGCCCGTCACGCCGGCCATGCCCGCGGCATACAGACGGTTGACCGCCCCCGTATCGGTCGCCGCTCCCACGGCTAGCGGGATGTTGATGCCTCCGTTGGCGTTAATCGCCCCCGCCGCCGTCAGACCTCCGTCCAACGTCATGTTGCCTGCATCATCTACTTGAGGTATGGCCGCCAGAGCCTGCTGGGCTTCTGTGGCGGAATTGGCCGCGCTGGTGGCGGAGGTCGTGGCATTAGTCGCCGCCGTATTGATACGCCGCTCCGCCTGGTCAATGTCATCTTTGGCGGTTTCGGCGCGCTGGACAAGGGGTTCAATCGTCTCTTTCGCTTCCGTCTGCGCTGTCTGGACGGCTTGAACAGCGGTACTTTGCGCGCTGGCTATATTCTGCTGCGCGGTCTGTGAGGCACGACCTACGGCAAGCACGGCCGCCGCTTGCTTGTCCTGTATGGCAGTAACAGCCTCATTCCTGGCTTCAATAATCTGCTGCTTCCCGTCGCTGACCGTTTCCGGCCAGGTGGTAGCCAACGACTCCACATCCGTTTTCGCGTCATTGGCACTCTTAGCGTCACGGGCTGCGTTAGTTGCGGATGTGCCGGCAGCGGACGCGGAATCGGCGGCAGCCCTTTTGGAGGCCCAGGCAGACCCTGCATAGCCTTCCGCCTCTTCGGCCCGTCCTGCAGCGGTGGCTGCCGCGTCTGTTGCCGTCTTGGCTGCCTGGCTCGCCGTTTCCGCATTGGTGGAGGATGTGTTGGCATTCTGTTGCGCCTGTTGGGCCGCGATAATGGAAGCCGTGTTGGACAGCCACTGGGCCTTGATCGTCTTACTTGCCTCAATAGGTATCGTAATACCCATTACGGGAATATCGTACACCGTGGACGACTCAATAGGAGCCACGGAATCCACGGCTCCAATATAACCGGAAAACAGCCTCAAATCCTCTCCGGACTCGTCTTGTGCGTGGACGGCATATGGCCAGCGTCCAACAGGCAGGGCAGGGATAGTAAGCGCCAAACAATGCTCTTGCTCGCCGTGTTCAATCGCAATAGGCAGATCTCCCTGTTCCGTTTTCACCACACCTGTGAAAGAAACTCCTGTTACCGGGAACGGAGATTGCGTCACATCCTCGAACAAAAGCCAGCCTATGCGCTTGGCATAGCCTGCCGTCGTGGACAAATGGCGTGTCATTCCCAGGAAATTTAACATGGCTCAATCATGAGCCACAAAACACGGGAAATGCAAGTTGGCGAGAATCAATGTTTTTATCCCTGCTTCACGGGAGGATCAAAAGGCAGGGAGGACAGGATAGCCATAAACTTCTCGCCCGCATCCACTTCCATCTTCTGCGGAGTGTATGCGCCATCCATCTTGTTAAGCTCGGCAATAGCGGCAATTTTTGAGGGCATCTTAAATTTCGCCCCGGTTTCGTCCATGGAAACCTCCTGGCAGAGATCGGATGCGCTATCAACATTGCCGATGGGAGTCGTCACCACGCGGGACAGCCATTCCATACGCTGCTGCCTGGTCAGCACGGCTGATTTGTTCAGCTGGGCGTTTAATTCGTCAATCATTCGCAAAACTTCATCATCTTTGGACAAACGGGAAGCTGCCTTACTGGCTGCATCGTTACTCATGTCCTTGCGATTGTATGCCTTACGATAGGCGTCCGCTTTGGACAACTTCTCCGCGACCAGAAGCCTCGCAAACTCCTTCTTCTTCTCGGTCACTTTGGTTTTGTTATCCTTCCTTCTCATATCAATATTTTACCCTCCTGGTTTTCAGCGCGTCAATTTGGTGAGAATCAATACTTCTTGCCGGATGAATCAACCTGTTGACTTTGAGTATTCAAAGCTTTCTAAAAAATCACGTCCCTGCCTGCTGATATAAAACACGCAAGGCCGTGTGCCGGTCCTGATCACGTCGCCGGACTGCACCAGATAATCCAACCGGTGAGACACATTACTGGGATCCAAATGGCAACGGGTGGCAATCTCCCGCGACATTCTGCCCGGATGGTCTCGGATTTCCATCAGAATAAGCAGCTGCGACGGACTCACTTTCCGATGTATGATGTTCCTCAATAGATTCTTGTATTCCTGTTTCATTCATCACCTCCCAATCCTAATTCTTTTCTCCATTCCCGCAGTTCTTCCGCCGCCGTGTCGGTATCCACAACGGGCCCTTCCGGCTGCCGTGGTTCTTCGGGCTTCGGCTTCTTGCGGGATGCTGCCGGCTTCCAACGCGTCTCCTTAGCCCACCTGTCGGCATGCGTCAAAACGTCGCCGAAGCACTCCCAAAACTTCTTGCGGCTGTCCGGACGCCAAAAAGCTTTCTTCTTGCAGTCCTCCGTCAGTCCTGACGCGTAATAATCCCTCAACATCTCCATATCCCGCGGCGTCACCCGGCCCTGTGCGGACTGGTACGCCTCAAGCGCGGCTGCCTGCTCAATGGCGGTTGGCATTGTCCGGGACCACGAAGGGTTGATTTCCAAACAGGCAGCCATGAACCTGGCGGCGCCGGGAGAAGCCCCCATATCCGCGTGATTGTCGGCGCAGCGCATCCCCCGGACGTCGTTCAAGCGTTCCCGGTTCGGGATAGGGGAGGCAGGATCAGTGGGCGGCTCGCTACAAACCACCGTGGTATTTCCCTCTGCATTGTTTTCTTGTTTATCCGTATACGTCTCCGTCTTCGACTTCGTCTCCGTATAAGCGGTGGAATTCCGTGGTTCACGGTGAATCACCGTGGTCTCCCGTGAACTGCCGCGAATTAATGTATTGCATGAATCACCGTCACTCGGAGGAAGCGGGAACCTGGGCTTACTCTGTCTGCGCTGCCCGAAATTGATGATCTGCACATAATTCTTGCCCCCAACACAGTATACCCTTACAAGCCCGGCTCCCTCCGTCTCGTGGAGGCAGTCTTGAATGTCCTGGTTACTGACTTTGTCAAGGTGCAGGGGAAATAAGCGAGTCCTCAATACCATGGGGCGAGCATCAAACAATCCGTAATCATCCGCTACCAGTAGGAGCCGATGAAAAAAGCACTCGGTGCGCCACGACAAAGCCGCTACCTTTTCCGAGTCGAGAAACCCTTCTCGTATCATGCGTGATGTTGCCATAATCAAAAAAGCGTCAGTTGGGGGTTGTAGTTCATCCACAGGCATTCGATCCTCTGCGAACGTCGCATACTCTCCGTAGCCTTCTTCTCTACCCTCCAGCCCGGAAGCATGGAGGCATAAAGGCCGTTATCATAGCCGGACAGAACAACTTTGCCTTTCAGCCCTGTAACAAGACGCAAAAGCCGTTCATGATCCCCATGATCATACTCAAAAGCATAGCGGCCGTCCTTTGTCCGCGTCTCGTGCATGTAGGGAGGATCCAGATAAAACAGGGTATCGGGAGAATCATACTCCCGGATAATATCCAGCGCGTCCTGCTTTCGGATAGTTACGCCCGACAACCGGACATGAGCCTCCGCCAGCAGATTGGGCAGCCTTTGCCACTTGCCGACAACCCGCCCGCAACTGGCATTCCGGTCTCTCCGGAATCCTGTTTTGCGGAACATCCCGTCGCAGGAAACAGCCATGAACGAGCAAACAAGAAACTTCCTCGCCCGCTCAAGCTCATCCCCGGACTTGTCCTGGGCCGCCAACTCATACTCCCGCTCTGAAAACGGAGTCATATTCACCTGCTCCATCAGCTCTACATAACGATCGGAACGAATAACGCGGAACAAATTCACCACGTCATCATAGAGATCATTGTAAACCTCAATCTCCACAGGAGCTTTGTTCAGGAGGGCGGCCGCAGAACCTCCGTATGGTTCGACATAGATTTTATGTTCCGGGAAAAATGAAACAATCCAGTCGGCCAGCCTGTTCTTGGCACCAAGGTATCTAAGCACGGCTTTCATTTCTCCTCCTTTCTCGGCTTCCAGTAAACAGGCCATCCCATAGCGGCGCACCCTACACAGCACTTGTACTGTTTTGGGTCGTGCTCACAATTCGAGCATCTTCGCCGCATAGGATGCCCCCACTCCCGGCACGCGGCCCGCTTCTGCCATGCGTTAAGTATAAGCTCATGTTGATGAGTCTCGTTTCTGGCTTGCCTCAAGAGTTTTTGGCGAGTTTTCCCCGGCAACGCTTTGACGGTCGATCTGATACCCTTGTGAGTTAAAACAACCTGTTCCCATGCTCCGCCAAACTCAAAAAAAGCTTTCTGTTCAGGCGTCACGTTCGGCCTCCTCCCTATTGAGAACATTACACAGGATGCGGGCATGGTTGAACGCGCTTTCCTTCGTCAGATTGCCTATATAGAATCTTGCAACAGGCCTGCCGCTAATCAGGTGCACTACTTGATAGCCGCTGGTCGTATCATCCGGTGCGAACCGCGAATACCTCATAACCCTGACTTCATAGCTTTCAGCAGAGTTCATTGTTCCCTCCTTTCAAACACGATTTCCACCTGTCCGGCGCGGGTTAGGTCATGCACGCGGTCAATCCCGGCGCAGTCCAGCGTCCGGTCGTCAATCCCCATAGCCTTGCAGGCCCCGTCCAGATACGCCTTGCAGCGCGCCAGGCAATTATCCGCGTCCGGCTTCGGCCCCTTGAAAAACCAGACCACCCGGTAATGCGTCGGTTGCATCCTCCGGCCATTCAGGGCTTCACAAGTCCTGCCCCAGGCTATATTCCGGGCGCGGCTCTTGGCAGCCGTCTTTTTGTACCCGGCTACAATGGCCCCCCTCTGCGTGAGAGGGGCCTTGGCATTGGGAGACAAACACCGGGGAGTGTGGGGCAAGGTAATGGTCAGCGTGGTCATCATGCCGCACCTCCTTCCACTTCCTTCACGGATCCCTTCGTGGTTTTCGATTCGCCATACTCCGCCAGCAACTGCCGCAGCCGTTCGCGGCTGGCCTTCGTGGTCGCCTTCGGATCCGCCGCTTTACGGGCCGCGTGAAACAGTCTGTCCAATTCCGTGATGCCGACCTTGCAGCACCCGGCAAACGCTTCCGCCGTCACCTCGTCCGGGAACTCGGCATTCAGCGCGGAAAACGCCCCGGAAGGATCCGTCACCGTGAAACTGGTGCGTCCGGGCGCCATCTCAAAACCGGGAATCAGGCCGGCGGCCACATCCTGTTCAAACCGGTAATCCACAGCCGCCGCCCATTTCTTTGCCGTCTTCGCCAGGCGGTAAGCCTGAACCTTCTCGGCAGGGGAAAACAGCTCCCACTTATCCCGGTCCGTAGCGATCAGGGAAGCCTGTTCCACCATGGACGCGGCCTCATGGCACACCGCCTTGGCCCGGCAATACCGGCAGGCGGCCTCGCTGCAATAGCGCGGGGCGTCCGGGTCCATAGCTGCCCTGGCGACAGCAAGAGAATCCTGTTCGGCCTGGCTAATCGCCTCGTCATCGTAAAACGTAACAGATGCCGGACCAGCCACCCGTGGCTGGATGATAGCCGCGTAAATGCCATTGTAAATAATCCCCTCTTCATTGGCTTTTTGAGCCGCCAGCGGAACCAGGGCTTCAAGCTGACGGTTCGCCTCGGCGGAATCCACAGCCACGCGGCCAAACTTCCAATCCAGTACCAGAAGATCCGACCCAACTCTGAACAGTGCGTCCCACTGTCCGGAATACTCGCCCCCTTCAATCCAGTCGGACAAGAAACGGCGTTCTTCGGTGGATACAAGAGAAAAAAAAGCATCGGGATAATCCAGGATCTTCTCTTTCACACCATTCAGCAGACGCAGAGCACGTCCACAAAGCTCCACCTGCTCATGATTCAGCTCGGCAGACTCATACTCCCGGCTATTCAGAAAATCATGCCAGGAAAACTCCATTCCTTCTTCGGCTGCATCATCCTTCAAAAGAAGATACTCCATATAGCGGTGCAACAGCGTGCCTTCTGCGGCAGCCTCGGAACTCTCGTCGGGACAGGACTTCTCCATCGTAAACGAGCCGGGGCATAAAGCCAGCCGTCCAAACGCGGACGCGGAGGGCAGCCCTTTACGTACATCTTCAACAGTATCGGTCATGTTGTCGTCTCCTTCCTATCCGATAAAGGGTTGCAGCTTGTCAGGATTGGCCGCCAGCTTTTCCATCTGGGCAGCATTCATCTCATGCCAGCTCTTCACCTTGTTGCCGCTGGCCTTCGCAATGGCTGCGTTCAGTTGCTCTTCCGTACAGGAAAGAGCCTCCATCAGCCGGATATGGGGCGGGGGAACTTCTACGTCGCCTTTGCCGGGAACCTCCGCGTCTCCCAGCTGCCGCGGGGGGTCAGCAACCTTCTCGGCTTCAACAACGTCATCCTTGGGCATCTCCCTGGACTTGAACAGGGGCGGCTTAATATCCGGCTGGCTCTTGCCGGCCATGTCCTCCGCTTCCCCCTCCACGCTCAAGCCCAGCAACGCTTCCGGGCAATTCGTCCGGGCGAAAAAAGCCGCAGCACGGTACTTGTACATCTGTTCTGGCATCGTCTGCCACTTCTTCCCCCATCCTTCGGCCTTCACCATCTCCGGGGTAATCCAGGTTCCGTAAACATTCTGCCCCGTTTTCAGCTGGGCACACATTCTCACCCCCTTCTGAAAATCCTCTTCATTACGGTACTCGAACCAAGTCGCCGAAAACTTCGGGCAGATATTCACAAGAGCAATGGCAAACTGTCCGGACCAGGACGGGCGGTTCTGAACCACGTAAAGATTCTGCATGATCATCAAAGGGTCCATCCGCAGCCGCAGGGCTGTATTCAGGGCGATGAAGCAAGAACCGGGGTTATTCTGGTAGGTGGTCGGCACCATGCTGGAAGATGCAAGCATCTCGGCGGCCTGCTTCGCCATCTGGAACTGTTCACTGTTGGCAAACGCTCCCAGTACGGACAGTTGCTGTCCTTGCTCTTGTAAAGTCAGGGATTCTGTTGTAGGGGTATTCATGTTATTGGTATTCACATTCATGTTATTGATAACAGGCCGGGGACCAGTTGGCGCTGGCCCCGGCCAACTCACTATCGGTCGATTTCTCCGGTGAAGGAGGATTTCGTACACAGGCACACGGCGCCGCGGTGAATCCGGTTCTCCGGCAGATCCTTTGCCAGCTTGTCGGCAATATCCTTAATAGCATTGCGTTCCGGAATATCTGCCCGGATAAGCTGATAGATGAAGAACAGTTTTCCATCAGTCAACCGGACGCGAAGGCGAACTTTGATTTCATAGGTGGTATCTCCTTCGGCCCCCCGGATAACCGGAATCGCAATCGTGAACTCCGTGGGCACATTCAGTTCGCCGCTCTTGGAATCCACCGTTTCGTTGTAAGTCAGCTTCGTTTCGCCGTCGGATGCCCGGTAGGCAGACTTAAACTCCACCTTGCGGTGCATGTCGAACTTGCTCGCCAGCGTCAGCATTGCAGACGGGGTGGGCTTCATCACGTCCTTGCTGTTCTCTTCGAGGAATTCTACAAAATCCTTCTGGCTCATGCCCTGTCCGTCGTATTTGGTCCAATTCTCCCACTCCACCGTCTTGTTGAGCTGCATGGTGGCTTGGTGGTCCCCCCATCCATTACCATCGGGGGAATAATAATTGAGCACGGCGCATACTTCTCTGTCGCTCACGTAAATCACGCTCTTGACGCCATTTTCGGCATCTTCCGCCTTCACGAAATCTGCCAGCGTTTCCAGGTCCAGCAGCTGAACACTGCCGGCCTTGCGAGGGGGCGTATTGCCCAGGCAATCCAGATGATAAAGGGTATATCCATTCGGCACGACGGCGGCATGACCATGCGCCACTTCCTGCACGCGTACGGCTGCCAGAGTTTCTTCGTTCAAGTTATCCATATAATTTAATTCTATAATGTTTATGTTGTTATGTGGTTGTTGGGAACTTAGGCGCGCTTAGCTACCTTGGCGGGGACTCCGGCATCAACATCGGCAGCAGCCGGGAATGTCACCTTCACAGGAGCATCCAGGTCCAGTTTCCCCTGGGCGGGGTCGTCCGTATGCAGGGCGCCGGAGGTATCGGCAAACATAATGCGCGGGGCAATCGTCGGATCCGGGATGCTGGCCGTAACCTTCGGCTCAATCACCACCTGATTCACGCCGCCTTTGCGCTTCACGGACAGCTTAAGAGTCAGGGATCCATTATTCCCGGTTGCCAGCACGGCGGAAACAAGGCTGGTCATCTTGGTGTCCAGGGCTTCCAAAAGAGCCCCTTCGTTAATCTCGGAAAGTCCTTCGAAAAAGACATCTCCGGGCACTTGTCGTTTAGTTACTTCGCTCATGATGCTATCTATTGGTTATTGCTTTCCACGATCCGCGTGGAGCGGGACGGTTTTTCCAAACCGTCAAAAGCTTTCATGGGTGTGGGAGACTCCGGGCAAAACCCGGAATGCGGGCTCTTGCCGGCCTGCAGCTCGGCGTTATCCAGCTCCACCGCCAGCCAGAACAGGCACGCAGCGGAAAGACCACAGGCTCCTCCTGCCAGGAATTGGAACAAGGTCTTCATCTACTCATTCCTCCTTCTCCATATTCACGGAGCAACGCCCGGCGGAACTGCTTGCCGTGTACTTTCATCTTCCCTTGCTTGCCCCAGTACAGGATCTCGATCACATGCCCCTTGTCCTTCAACTCATGGACGGTCCGCTTGATCACATCCCGGTCGGAATCGTACATCAGGGCCAAGGTCTTGCAGTCGTAAAACTCTGATTCAGGGTAGGTCATAATATTTTCATTATTAAAGCTCGTGCCAGCCGAGCAGCTTCAATTCTTCGATAAGGGCTTCTTCCATGTCAGTCGTCGTAGTGTCCGTCGGGGTTATCGCACTGCGCGGCGTGATCCACTTCCCACTGGTCAATCGCCAGCGTCAAATCGTCCATGAGGCCCTCCGCTTCCCGGATGGCGACGTATTCTCCATTCACCCGGATGCACCGATCCTCGTTATCGTATTCGACAATCATGCCCGCTCCTTTCTCATCTCTTCCAGGGTTCTGTTTACCTGGCGTATGATGTGTTTCTCTCCTAGGCTGATACCAAGCATCAACGCGGACAAGTAGCCTGCCAGGTTGAGCATCGTGACAACAATAAATTCAGTCCAGTTCATCATTGATTATTTGTTAGTGATTAATATTGGTTGTTATTACTTAAATAAAAGTGGAGAGCCTGCCAATGTAACGTCTTGGCTTTGAATGTGCTCGTATTGCCTAAATTCATGCGCATGCCGGCTCATTATTCTTGAAGATGAAAGCTGTCAGGCTACTATTCCGTTATGCCTAAATTCATAAAACTACAGGAAGGTCTTAATGGTGGCAGGTATTCCGATGGAAAACCCGGAGTATTCTGTTATGTCAATATTGATCATATTGTCGCAATTGAAGGATATGTGGGCTGTTGCTATATCATCACTACCGACCATGACTACCCTATCTACATTTCGCATGAACAGTTCCATGAAATTGTTACCCATCTGGAAACTATTGAAATTAAATCTACTGTAGGTGAACACTTTTTGTTCCAACATCGCTACCAGTCGAAGGAACGGAAACACACTCCTCCTCCAGTAGAACTACCGTAGCTCTCTCATTACGGGCAATGACCCGCACATAGATTCCATCCATCCAGAATGGAGTTTGCTCTTTTACTGCTCTAAGTGTTTGAAAACCTTCGGAACAGAGCACTTCTATACGTCCTTTTTGTTGCAACTCTTCTTTCATTGCAGGAGTAGCCAGGATTGTTTCGATGGGACCATACTTCATGCCGCCGGCTTCTTGGGGTTCTTCGGACGGGGGAGATCGCGGGCCGGGGTTAGTACAAACCCAAGCCTTTGAGCTTCTCGGATAAGAAGGGACTTCATTACTTCTTTGGGACGTATTCCTTGCTCGGCATAGGCCAGCAGACAGTTCTTGATGCCGTCCTCCATTTCGCTGAATTTGATGATTGAGTACATGGCGTGTTACGTTTGATGACTCACAAATACACCAAACAGTTATCATCTGCAAGAAATAAAATCACCGTATAGTGATTTTATTTCGTAAGCGATTATTGACAAATCACCAAAATGATGTATTATCAACGTATGACGCCGACCAAGGAAGACATTAAAAAATGGCTTAAGGACTCTGGAAAATCCCGCGAATGGCTCGCAGAACAATGTGGGGTTGACAAAAGAACGCTAAACAACTGGCTAAGCGTATCACGGGAAGTTCCCTCAAAAGCCCTTCTCATCATTCAGCGTCTCATGACGGATAAAATTTCCCCCATTCCTCCCCAAGTGGAGATTGATTTCACGGACGAGGAATGGGAGGTAATAAGCGCAGCCATGACCGCCACCCAGCAAACGTTCATGGAATTTATCAACAGCGCCTTCCGTAACGCGCTCAAAGAGTTTGCGGATATAGCCCTTCAAAACGCCGCCAAAGAAAAAGAAGCCGCCCGTAAGAAATTTACCCCAGTAGAAACATTTACAGCCCCCTCCTTGGAAGCCCAGGGACAAATCATCGGCAACATTGCCGCCGGCAACCTGGCGGATGGAGACACCATCCCGCAGGACATCCGGCTATACCGTGAACTGGAAAAAGGGGAATACCTGCTGCGCGTGAACGGCCACTCTATGGAACCTTCCATTCCGGACGGCTCCGTAGTCATCATGAAAAAATACACCATCCCCCCCATCCCCAAACCCGGAACCATTGTTCAATACCATGATGAACGCGGGGTGACGCTCAAAAAACTGGTCCGCAGGAAAAACCCGGAAACCGGCAAAATGGAATACACCCTCCATCCCATCAACCCTGCCTTCGGAGACATCGAACCAATGGACGGCGGCAAAATCTCCGCTCTATACGTGGAAACCCTGGACAAGTGGGAGAAAGCTTGAATAGTAGAAAAATGAAAGTGAAATCCGAAATTTGGTGGATTGTTGGAATCTCTTTTATAGTTTTTATACTTACATTTTTCTTCAGTCCTATTCTCTCATATCTCACAGGAACTTCTCAACCCACATGTGCTGGTGGATTTGGAGATCAATATGGCGTCTTAAACACTCTTTTTACAGGATTAGCCTTTGTTGGTCTTATTGCTACTATTCTTTTACAAAGAAAGGACTTGGAGTTACAGCGCAAGGAATTAAAACGACAGTCGGATGAATTTGAAACTCAAAATAAATTAATTGAAACACAACAATTTAATTCATTCTTTTTTCATCTATTCAATAACATAGTAAATCTTAAAAAAGATATTAATAACATTTTAATAGAGTATGAGTATAATCCAAAAAATAAAGGAAATTCATTAGATTTAATTTTACAAATTATTGGGGACTATGCATTTGAATGTTATAAAGACCATAAATACAATATAATTATTATAGACAATACAATCAAAAAAATTATTCCTAAAATAACACCTCTAATAAAATCTCTGTATATTACAACGGACTTAATTCTAAAAAACAAACATTTATCGGAAGAGCAAATACAAAATTATTTAGATGTGATATTTGGAATATTTACAGAAGAAGAATCAAAGGCTGTAGATTTTTTTTGGCACTATCTTAATTATGATCTAATTGAAAATTTAGAATATAGAAAAAATATTATTCCTTATAGTGAAAAAGGGCTTACAGAAAAAATAATTTCAGATATTAAAAACACGATTCAAATGTCGGTTCAAATGCCGATATGAAAACCAAACAATTGACTATTTTAAAATTTGGCTTTATCTTGATACAATTAATTTTTTTATCTCTTCATTAATAGCTTTGCCTCTTGGCTTTCGGGTCAGGAGTTTTTTTGTTGTTCTTTGTCCAAAAAATGGATAGCGTACGGACATGTCTATGAACGATGATGACGCTCCTATAGAAAAAAAGAAACCTGGTCGGTTCGTATCCTTCATTATCCTATCTATTGCTTGGGTTCTTGTTTCAGGTTGTTGGCATGCTTACCAACTCATTACCAACACATATACTCTTCCCGGGAACATCCTTTTCATTTTTGAATATTTCCGTCCAGAAAATATGGATTATAGAACCATAAATAAACAAATAATCTTCTTTTTTCTTTCTTTGAATGAAATAGGAGTCGTTATTCTTAATTTGCTTCCAGCCTTCCTTATTCAAAGGGGCATCATAAAATTATTTTGGGGTAAACGCTCCAATTAAAAGACTTAGCTACTTCTGACTCCCAACCCACTTATCCCAATCCGCCCATTTTGAGCAATATCATTAGTAATGATGTTGCTCATATCAACCTCACTTCCCTTCCAATCTTAACGGGAGTCCTTTCATGGCGCGAAGGAGGAACTCGGTCAGGTTGAGGAAAGCGGCGGCGGAATAGGCGGCGGCTTTGAATTTGGCCCCTTTAGGGGAGGAAGCTCCGCCCAGTGCTGCACCGAAAGCGGCCATGCGCAGGGCGCCCATGAAAGCCAGCGGAAAATCCTCCCAATCCTTATCCTCCTCGTCAAAAAGCCTGACGAGATCTTTTCCGGCCCGTTCCAGATTATCCCAGGAAGCGAACGGAACAAGGGAAGTGGTAGCCGTGTAATAGCGGTAGCCGCACAGGGAAGACATGCCGCGGATGGCTCCGCCTGCCAGCGCGCCCAGGAAGGGGATGCCCTGCAGGGGACCCTGAACGGCGTCAATAAAAATGTGCCACCATTCCCGGCGTTTACGGCGTCTTTCATCATCCGTGAAAAAATTAAGCATGGCGCTCATGGCCGCCAGCAAAAGGCCGTGGGCGTAAAACATGCTGACGGACTTCGCCTTATTCTTCAGGCCGCCCTGCTTCCAGAGGGCAACGGTCTCCGCAAAAGTATTAATACTCTCACCCCCCAGGAAAAGCACGCCGACATTCCAGACGGATCGCGTCTGCGCCGCCAGGGAACGCTGCTGGGGCGTCATGGGCTGGGCCTTGCGGGAAAGGGAAAGCTCCACCTCCATCATGGCGCGCCTGTCCGCCTCCTCCCTGCTTAACCCGGGATGCCTCTTCATCTCCTTCCGGTAAACGGCGTCATAAAGAACGGCGGAACTCACGGCATTCAGGCCCACATCCGTCTGAGTAAGCAGATTCATCCCTTTCACATTCAGCTTCTTCCAGGCTCCGGAAGCGGACCTCCCCGCCTCATCCGCGCTCATGGCCTCCCGGATGACCGCCGTCCCGGTCGCATCTCTGGCGTCCAGGGCGGCCCGCTCCATCAATGCGCGCGGGGAAAGAACCAGTCTGCCTGCCGCCATGCGGGCCATACTGGCGGCCCACTCATGGGGATCAATCTCATCCGAGCTGAAAGCCGCGTTAATCAGGGCAGTGGACTGCTTCACCCACGTCCCCACGCGCCCCGGCAACAGGGTAATGGCCGCTGCGGAACTGATGCGGTTCAGGCTCTTCTGCATCTCCAAAAACCCGCGGACGTTGCCTGCCATCCCCTTATCGAAGGAATCGCACCAGACCAGAAGCTTATGGAGCGCGTCCCGTCCAATAACCTTCTCCAGAACGCGCGCGCCCTGCGCCCCGTACTCTCCCCGGTAATTGATAAGGGCGCGCATATCCCGGCTGATCTCCGATCCATGCAGGTAAACATCCTGTTCATTCATGGCGGCGTAATAAGCCGTCAGCACGTCAATAGTCAAATCAAGGTTGGCCTGGTGTTTCTTCCGGGCGTGGATAAGCCCGAACTTCCCTCCCGTGGCGGCATCCCCGTAAGAAGCCGCATCCATGATAGACTTGTCAATGGCTTCAATACCTACATCGAAAAACGCCCGGAAATAATTCTCTATCAGAGGGAAGGGAGTCCCATAACGCTTCTCGGTCATCTCCTTCACGGCCATCCCCCGTTCGTTCAGCTTTTCCCGGAGAGCGCGGGAAAACTCCATCACGTCTTTCCCTGCAAACGCCTCCAGGGCTTCCAGTACGTCCTGCGTAAACCCTTTCAGGCGCAGCATCTCCTGATAATCCTCCTGCTGGGAAAGCAGGAGGATATAAGCCGCCTCCATCCGGCTGATATTGTTGAGACGGTAGGACTGGGGTTGATAAGGCCTCTTTTCTTTGCCCCACTTGCTGCCCTTCCTGGCCTTTGCGGCGTGCTCGGCAACATATCTCTTCTGGCTTCCGTAACGTTCACGCTCTTTCTCCGTAAACACGGCAGCATCCTTCTCGCTCCACACTCCATCCCGCGCATCCGGCCAGACGCGCCTGATTTCTTCTTTCAGCCCCTCGTCCATATCTTCCATAAAAAAAGCAACATGGGCAAGGGTCTTAGCCGCGCCATGCTTACGGACTTTGCGGCGGATCAGACCCAGGACGCCCGCGCGGTACTCCTCTCTGGCCTTCCCCTGCCAATCCGGTTCCTGTTCCGTAATGGTCAGGCCGGTATCCGCGCCCCTGCGCTGCTCGTAAATCCAATCCGCTATCTCGTACTCGTCCGTCGTGCGGATGACGCGCCCGGCAGCCTTCTTCACGAAATCAAGCGCATCTTTCTCCGCGGCCTGCTTCTGCACGGCAAACCGGGCCGCCCGGCGTTCAAAATCTTTGGCAATCCCCCTGAAAGCGGGCACGGACTGCAACGCCTGCATGTACTGGCTGAAATTCATCAAATACCCAACCAGGGACATGGGGCCGGACGGCAACGTCTTCAGGCGCGCCTTTTTCCTGCTGGACGCCATGGCCTGGTCATCCGTATTCCCGGCGGCCGCCAGCACGGGGCGGAGCATATTCTCAACCTCGTTCCTCTTGCTCTCAGCGGCGTTCTCCCAGGCCTCTCTTCTGGTGGCGATAAACTCGCCCAGGGCGCGGGAGGCATTCTCCGCCGTCTCCACATTCATCTTCTCATAACAGGCATAAGCCTCAAAAGTCGCTTTAGTCACCGTCAGGGTGAGAGCGCCGCCCTCCGCATCCGTTGTCTCCACGGTCACAAAATCCTGTGGCTTAACCTCTTCCCAAAGCGTGCGCCCTTCCTGGCCGTCTGCGGAATCTCCATCCAGAACTTCCGGGAAACTCCTGCGGAAAAAGGCGTCATATTGGGCGGGGGTCATCTCCAGCAATCGCAGACGCTCTTCCAGCCTCCGGTAACTCTCCGCGTCCATCTTCCCGCGCATCGGCTTCCCCTGCGGACTCGTCCGCGGAGCCACGGAAGCCGCCACGCGGCGGATGCGCCCCAGCGTCCGGTCCTTCCGGAAGCGGTCAATCTGCTCCACCACGCGCTCCATAAACTTCCCCACAAGCCGGAACACCTTCTGCTCCCCGTACTCCTCCAGAAACTCGGCCCCGTGCTCCTCAAACAACCGGCGCCACACCTCCTGTTCCACCCCCTTGCGGGCCGCCAGGGCGGCCCTGTTATCCGCGTCCGGAGCAGAATCCAGCTCGTAATCAGCCTGCCGTTCGGCAATCTCCCTCCGGGCCTCCTCCACCACATCCTCCAGCTCCGGCCTCTTCTCCGCCCAATTGACAAAACTCCTGCCAATGCTCCCCTCCATAATCTCCGGCCACCTCCTCATAGGAATCGCTTCCAACGCGCTGGCCACCGCATCACCCGGCGCCATCTTCCCGCTATTCCCGTAAAGCAGGGAAAACACATTCAGCCAAATCTTGTAAGGTTCCAGCCCAAATCCGTAAGAATCAGGCAAATACCGCTCCACCGTGGAAATCAGCTCCTGCGCCTCCGCCAGCAGCTCAAGGCCGCGCTCCCGGTCCCCGGTCTCAAACAGGCGCAGCTTACTCACGGACCGCTGCGTGGCGGCCCGCATCCTGAACACCATCTCATCGTAAAGCCAATCCCCGTTCGGAGCCAGAACCCTGCCGGCCATCCGTCCAAACCTCCCGGCCCCGAACGTAATGCCGCCAAGCTCCGTAATATCCCCCGTCAGCGGAATCGAAAACTGCGGAGCGTCCAGCAGCCGGAACCCGTTCAGCCCGCTCATCAAGACCCCCTCGCTATTCTTCTCAAACGTCCCGGCCAGCCGCGCCTCCTGCTCCCCGTGGGAAAAAACATACACAAACGCCGGCTGCAACGTCCCTGCCTCCAGCTCCCGCTTCATCCGCTCCAGGCGGGGCAGGGCCGCCTTCGCCCAGTCGTCGCCCCGGCCCGCCAGCTGGCCCATGCTCCCGCCCAGATAAGCAAGCGCCTGCTCCCGGCTCATGCTCCCGGCCCCCTGGGCAAACCCCTCATACCCCTGAATCACATGCTGCACCTCGTGTAAAATCGTATCCAGCACCATGCCGGGAGGCGCGTTCTTCCCGCCCCGTGCCACATTCACGGCAATATAATGCTCCCGCGGATCGGTAAACCCTCCCGTGCCGCTCCCGCTGTCCCGGTAAAAATCCACCCGCAGCCTCCGCAGCTCCGGGTAGGCCCGGAACAACTCCGGAAAATCCAGGGCCGCGGCCAGGGAAACATTCACATGCCCCCCCTCGCTCACGCTGACGTGCTCCTTCCTCAACCGCACCCCGCGGGAATCAATAATCGCCTTCCGCTTCCCGTCCGCCGGATCCGTGTAGGAAAGGCCGTTATTGTGGTACTCCTGGAAAGATTCTGCCTTCTCCCCAATAATGGAAAACGTAATATCCGGATTTGCCGCATCAAAGGTTCCACGGTTGTCCGTGGCCGATTTAATTTGCGTGGGTTCAAAGGCTACAACTTCATCCCCGGAAGGAGACTGGACAATGCCATCATGTCCATGCGCCTTAATAGCCTCCGTTATTTCCGGATTCCATGTCATGATTTTTTCCGGACTATAGGAACCGTCCATCCCATACACTTTTTCCAGAACGGCAAAGACTGCATTCTTCTTCATGTTTTCAATCAAATCGGGTTCTACGTTCCGATAAATAGTAACAGTCTCCTTGTAGCGATAAGTCTTGCCGTCCTCTTTATCTTTATATTCATGCCAGGACTTGCCATCCCAATACTGAATATAAAGCTTTTCCTCACCACGATCATTTACTTTCTGTACAGTCAATCTATCGTGAATGCTTTCTACAAGATTTACATACTCTTGAAAGGAATACTCTTTTTCATTAGTCACGAATGAACCATCAATCCATCTTCCGTTGCCGGGCATTTCTACAACTCCTTCCAATTCAGGAAACTTTTTGGCGATATTGTACAGGAAAGCAAATGATTGAGTCCCTATCAGATCAATGGATTCTCCCTGATATTCAAGCAAGCTCGAAAAATCGAACGGATTTTTTATATTAAGGAAGGCAGAAATAATGCGGTTCCCATAATATCCAGCTTCGGAACGGGCGATTTGTGGTTTGAAATACTCGCTATTCTGGAACGTGAAATAAAACCCCTTCCCATAATATCCTGCATCGTGAACATGTTCGGCATTCTTATTGAATACCGTAAATTCATGCGGCGTCCCATGATACACCACCAGCGGCTCACCGTTGGCATCTACTACTTTGGAGGCATTGGACGGGTCATTCTCCCAGTCGCCAAACCAACTCTTAAACGCCTCCGTGCGCACGGAAAGCCACTGGTCTTCCGTCAGGTTCGTATCCTTCCCATTCGGAGCCTTCATGAACGTCCCGTCAGACTCCGCCTTCTTCCTGACAGCCGCCTTTTCCTTCTCGACAAAAGAACGGTAAGAAGATAAATTACGGGTAGAAACCCCGTCCTTGAAGGGTGTAGGTAGGCGGCCTTCCCGGCTAGCAGCTCCCCTAGTGGCGGGGGTTTCTATGGTCAATTCCAGCGTGTAAAGAACGTTACCTTCCTGTTCCTTAACGTATTTGATTGCTGTAACATTAACATCAAACGCTCCTATCCCTTCAATATCTACTGTATTGAAAAAATGATAGGCTCCGGCTTTTGAGGCATCTTGTTTATACGCCTCTTCAAAAAATCCATCCTCCGCATTCTCAAACAACTCATGAATGCGGGTGGCCGCCGTATAATGAACCCTCCGGGCCTCCTCCGCGGAAAACCCAAGCGCCTTCAAATTCGCCACGGACATTTGTGAAGCCCCGGCCTTGCCCACAGTCTTGCCGGAAACGCGCGCCTCAATCACGGCCTGGATCCCCGTATTCTTATTGACGAACACCTTGCCCTGCAACGGCTTCAACCTCGCCCGCATCCCGGCGGCGGAACTCACCACATCCCCGGAAGAAATGGACACCAGGGAAAAATTCGCTGCGGGAGCCTCATCTTCCGCAGGGGTGGCCCCCCTCGTCAGCGCCGCGTCCAGCATCCGGCTCACATCCTGGGAAAGCTGCAACATCCCCGTATCGGCGGAACCCGCCTCCTGTTCCGGCGCCTCCAAAGGAAGAACGCCGTTCTCCCGGTCCACCTCCTCCCGCGTCTTCACCCCCAGCTCCACCATCACGGCGTCATTGGCCTCCTTAATCAAATCCTCATGCAGGCCGAAATTCTGCCATCGGGCCCTCTGCGCCTTCAAATCCTTCACCACCGCCTCCAGCGCGGCGGCATCCCTCACATCCACGCCATACTTCCTGGCCGTCTCCGGGCGTCTGCTCGCCCCGCTAATGGAAGAAATCTCCCTCGTCAGCTCGCTCACGCGGGCGGCGGCGTACTGGGCCAGCCTTGAAAAATACTCCTCCGCGTGGGAATTGCCGAACAAATCCGTCTCAAACGTCATCCCGGCCGCCTCCGCCAGCCCGCGGATGCGGTCCATATTCGCGGCCACCTGCATCACGGCCAAAGCGGCCTGCCAGCTCTTCCCCTCCATCAGGGCACGCAGCCCGGCCCGCTGCACCTCGTTCTGATTGCGGAACGCCATCGCCACGCGCCAGGCATCATCCGGAGAAACAAGCTCATTCCCCAGCGCGTCCAGCAAATCGGAACAGCCGTACAGGCCCAGTTCCACCCCGCGGCGGGACTGCCCCTTGCGGAAAATCCCCCTCTCCACCGCCTCCTCCTTCGTCAAACGCTTCCGGCTCACATAACGGGCAATCTCAAACAGGGAAGCCTGCCCGTCCCGGATATTATTCTCCACATCATGCGTCTGCGCCCAATCCAAATCAAACCCGGCCGCCTCATCATACACCGTGCAATTAATATCCTCATCCGTGCAGGCGTTAAAACGGTGCCGGCCGCTGATCACCTGCAGGGCGCCATCCTTCCGCCTCCACACGGAAATCGGCGCGGCATTGCGCTGCCATGCCCCCACAATCGGATTCACCACCCCGGTCTGTTCATCCGCCCCCTGCTTAAACTGGGGCACATCCGGGCAAAGCGTCAGCCGGGACTTCTCAATAAACCCTTGGCGCACCCCCTCCTGAACCTCAATAAACGCCCCGTTAAACACCCCTGACCCATCCGGCTCGCCCAGCGCCTCCACGCGGGCCTGCTCCCGCTCGCGCCGCGCCTCCTGTGCCTCCGGGGAATTCTCCGGCGCCCGCGCCTCATCCTCGGCCTCCTGCCGGCGCTCCTCATCCTGCGCCTTGCTCTCCGCCAGCTCATCCTCCAGCGTCCGGGCCTCCGTCGCCACGCCCGCGCCAAACATTGCGTCCAGCCCCGCCTGCGCTCTGGCCCGCTCCATGGACAACTCCATCAAATCCCCCTGCTGGTCCCGGTACAGGGCATTCCCCGCATCCAGCATCACCGCCAGGGCCTGCCGCACCGGCAGGGAAAACACGCCCTGTTCCTCCGCCTGGCGCACCATCTCGCCCAGCTCCACGCGCGCCTTAAAATACCCCAGGAACCTCACCAGGTGATTCAGCAACTTCCGCAGCCAGGAGGGCAGGGACGTACTCCGCACCGCGTCCGCCAGCCAGCGGGAACGCCCGATCTTGGAAAACGCCTCAATCGCGTCATGAGCCGTCACCGGCTTCCCGGCGTCCAGGTGAATAAACTGCATCTCCTCCCCCCGCGCCTCCGGAAACAACTCATTCATCACCCTCTGCGCCTCCTGGAGCATCGCGCAGAACTCGTCCCAGGACAAACCCTGCTCCGCCTGCCAGGAAATGACCGCCTGTTCCATCGTCTCCTCCATCAAATCCTCCACCGTCGCGCTCCCGCGGGCATACCTCAACACCCGGCGGAACGTATCTCCCCGGCGCACCTTCGTCACATAAGCGTTGGAAAACGGGGCATCCATGGCAGGAGCCTTAAACTCCGGATTCCGGGCCTGTTCCGTCCTGATGCGTTCCTGGGCTTCCTCCCATGTCTGCACAAGGGTCCCCAGCGAAATATGCTCGCTCAGGGAAGCATCCATGCGGGCGGCGGCCTCCTCATAACTCACCCCCTCCGCCTCCAGGGCGCGGATAGCGGCCATTGCCATATCCGCGCGGGCCTTCATCTGCCCCAGCGTCTCCGGGGCAATCACCACCCGTTCGGCCCCTGTCTGTTCATCCCTCACCGTGCGCGTAATCACCTCCGCCGCGTCAAAACGCCCCTGGGCAAGAGCCTGGCCCACGGTCACATCCCCGGCCAGCAAATGTTGCGCCCCGACAATGGCATGTTCCATATCGGCATCCACAAACGCCTGCAAATAAGCCGTCATCTGCTCGCCGTCCATCAGCGTGTAGGAAGGGGCGCCCTCTTCCTGCCCCTCTCCGGAAACGGAAGCATCCTCCCGCGGCGCTTCCGTGCCGCGCGCCGGAGCATACACCCGGAACATCCCCTCCTGTTCCGCCGGCTCCACCCTGGGAACCATGCCGGCATCCTCGGCGGCCCGCCACGCGTCCAGCTCCCGCAAAGACTCAATGCGTTCCCCGGAAAGGCGTTCTCCGGCAGCCGCGCTCGCCCGCTCCATGGAAGCCTGCGGATCCTCCATCCAGGAATCATGCAAATGGGAAAGAGCCTTATTCAAAAAACCTTCGGCGGTCTTTTCCTCCCTGGCTTCCAGATACCCCTGGGCCGTGCCTCCCAGTGCTTCATAATTCTTCAGGGAAAGCCTGAACTCCCTGGCAGCCCGGCTCAACTGGGAATAATTCAATCCGGACAGGCCAAAACTGAATGCCAGGAGGGCAAGACCCTGTTCTCCGGAAGTTATCTGGGAAAGCTCACTGGTGTACTGTTCCCATGTCTGCTTGCCGCGCTCGTCGTCCAGCATGGGATTGATGGCCGACCTCATTAAATAGCCGGCCGTTGGCTCCAAAATGCCTTCTTCCACCGTCCCGGCTACACCTTGCAGCGCATACTGGGCCGCCGGACTGCCGGAAACAAGCGCCCTCACTCCTGCCCCCTTCTCGGTTCGGAGCAACTTCCGGACTCCCTTATAAAGAGGCGTCGCCTTGAACAACGCGTGAAACCCGATCATCTCCTCCGCCGTGTCCGCCGCCCCGAACCAGAAAGCGCGTTTCTCAATCTCGTCCACGTCAAGACCCAGCATGAACCCTTCTTCGCGCCGCCTTTGTATGGACGTATTCAGTCCAATGAGCGGCCCTGCGTAGGGGAGAAACCAGGGAGCCGTGTCCCCCGTCATGCTGCCCAGGTGGTAGCCGACCTTGCTCAATGAAGATGCCTCGTCGCTGGAAAAATAGTCGTCCTCCCCCCCCTCAAGCGCGGTAGTCAGGGCTGAAAAAAACCTGTTGCGCTTTTGCTGCAATTCGCGTCGCTCCTGCTCCTGGACTCCTGCCATCTCAAAAGCTTCCTCGTCGGATAGCCCCATCTGCCGGGCCTTGGCAACAGCTATCTGGAAAGCTGCCGCTTTCATGCGGGCATCCTCATGGGAACTCATGTTCTGCAAGGCACGTTCCAGGGAACGTTTCGTCTTCACTCCCGCCACCTTGCCGGTCATGGTCACACCGGAAACCATCTTGGCGTTCAAAATCGCTTGGCCTGCCACAGCTGCTGCCAGCGGATTGGAATTCTCCATCACCTCCCGATATGCCTCGTCCGCCCTCTTTTCCGCGCCTCCCATGCCCAGCCGGTCATTGGCCGTGCTCCTGGACCTGTTTCTTAACAAATTGCAAAGCATCATCAGGGAATCATCATCATTCCCAATGACGCCAAACAAATCATCGGCAATGTCATCATTGTACAGCCTGGAATCCTGCTCAAACGATTCAATGAGGCGTACTCCGCGTCGGGCCTTCTCCATGCTCGCCACACTCACCCCGGCATGAAACAACGCCATCCGCTCATCGGCGGAAAGAGAATCCATCTCTCCGCTTACATAGCGGCTCACCACTCCATTGAGATCGCTGATCCTGCGTTCTCGCTCCACGCGCTGACGGTCTTCCCTTTCCACGATATCCTTACCTCGTTCCCTGAAATCCTGCCATATCTGTTCAGGGGAAATGATGCCTTTGCCCCACAAATCATGAGTATTCTTGTAAATCTGAAATCCCGCATCACTATCTCCATCTCCCAGGACTTCCGCCAGACGCATGCCCAGCATATAGGAACGCTCTTCATCATTAGATGATTCAAGACGCCAAACAGAATCTCTTCCCCAATGTTCCGCCATACGATTGATTGCTTCCCGATCGTTTTTATCCGCACGCAGCAAAGTTATGATCATATTTTGCCGCTTCCGTTCCTGATCACGTTTTAGGCTTTCCTTTTCCCTAATCATTGCATTCCATTGGTGCCGCACAGAATCCATATCCGTCAAACTGGGACGGAAAGTTCCGTAAACACCTTCATTGGCCGATTTGGTATCCATGAAATTCCCGGTTTCAAGTCCGGCGCTCTCTTCCAGCCCATTCAATCCGCCTTCGTCAAGCATCTGGACATCCTGCTTCCATTCGTCAACCAACTTCGGAGAATCCGCCTTCGCCTGTTCCTGAGCCGGGGTAATCTCCGGCAGGTGAAATCCGGTGGCAGCCTCGCCCTCCGGCAGAGGTTGAGAGGAAAAAGAGAGATCCAGAGGCATGTTCGCAGCATTGGCCCCGTCAAAGGAAAAATCGTCGTTCATGGTGAAAAATGTTTATAATGTGTTCAATATTAAAATGATTTATAATACTTGCTTACGCCGCTGACCCAATGCTTATTCAATCCGCGCGGGTCATTCCCGGCTCCTGCCGGGGCGTACTTCCCGCCAATCGCGGCAATCGTCGTCAGCCCCTGGTCCAGATAATGTTTCCTCAACAGGCGGGCAGCATAATCAATGCTCTCTTCCACAGAGGAAAAAGCGCGTGGGCCTCCTCCATTCGGGCTGATGCCCATGGCGTTATTCTTCCGCAGGAAAGCGGCGCTCGTCCCCCTGCCGGTCTCGTGCATGGCAATAGCCATCAACAACTTCGGATCCACACCGTACTTCCTTCCCGCATCATAAAAAGCCTGGCTGTACTGCCCCAGTCCCCCCAGCTTGGCGGAAGGCACCCTGGACTCTCCGGCATCCTGCTTCCAATCCTGGCTCCCCGGATATTCTCGCTTGAAAAACGCCCTCATTTCCGGACTGGCAGGCGAAATCGTCACATTCGTATCCATCTTGGAAGAAAACGTCATCCGCAGCTTGCTGGCGCCGGACAGGGTAATCTGGGGGGAACTCCCCCTGGTGTAGCCCACCACGGGCAGGGGCTTCCCGCGGCGGGAAGAAGAGGAAGAGGGAACCAGGGCGGCCAGTCCGGACACGTTGTCGCCAAACCGCTGCCTCATGCTCTCCGGCAGAAGAATACCGGCAGGAGCGTTCGTATTCACGGTATCCACGGAAATCATCGCAGGGAAAGTAACCGGCTTTCGTAGAATTTCCTTCCGGAGTATGCCTCTTCTCTCTCTCTCACTTAATAATTTGGGGCCAGCCCCGAACCTCCGAATATCATCCTCGTTCCATTTATTCAGAGTTTTTTGCCTTTCTTCATCCAACGTATTCCCGTATTTAACCGTCATTAAATCAGTCCGACCTGTCACATTTCTCAAGATCGCTTCAAGCATATCCTCTTGGATAGCAGAGGAAGGATCCTTATCATTATGGCTGTTCTTATATCCTTCGAACCACGCTTCAAACCTCTCGCGCACAACTCTTTCAGTATTGGCTACAAGATTCTTCTCAATATCTTCCAGTTTGTTGCCTTTATACTTTGCTGTCCATTTATCTTGTTCTTCCACTTCCAGACCGGAATTACTACTAGCTTGATAGTATTGTAGATAAGCATCTACTGCTTCTTGCCCCAAAGTTCCCACCAAGTTGTCATAATCCTTCTGCCGATAAAGCTTCATTCCTTCCATTTCCTTGAAGCGATCACTCACTTTAAGCATCGGAACATCTGCTTTCCTCCCCGCCCACTTATCCATACGGTTCAAGATATCTTTCTGGAACTCGGATGACTTCCCGTAACGCTTGCACAGACGGATCACATTTTCCTTCTTACTCGCCAAATCGGCTCCTTCTTCTCCAGCCCTCACCATATCCGCAACCCGGTAAATGAAAGAATCAATCTGCGGAGCGCATGCGCTGTAATCCCCGTCTCGCTCATAAACCGCATGAAACCCTAATTCTTCCTGATAGAGGGGACCGGACAACAAAGCATTCGTCACGGCCTGCTTGTCATTCTTTGATTTAGGACGGGAAGCTATCTGCTCAATCAACTCCGTAAGCCTGCTGTCATCCCGGCGTCTTAGGGACCGCATCATCTCATCCTGCTCGGCAGCTGAAAAATACCCGTCCAACTCCCCGCGGTTAATCTTCTCGGCGGCAAGATCCGGGTTGGTTGCGGCCAGGTTCTCAAAATGATGGAGTTCGGCCTTCTTCCTCCCTCTCAATAAACGCAGCTCTCCTTCATCATGTGAAATCGTGCCGGAAGCTACGGCGTCATCAATAGACCTCTCATAACCGCCCCAATCCTGCTTCTCCTCGGCCAGCTTCAAACTCGTATCGAAAGCCTGTCTGGCAACGCCCAGCTGATGCTTGGCAGCCAAACCCCAATAACGTTCCGGCAGACTTGACCGTACGGAAGCCCTGACAGCCTCCGCCTTCATGGCGCTCTCCGGGTGGAAAAAACTGCCTCCCAGCGCTTCAATCTTCTGGCCGAACTCGTAAGCCAAATCGTCCAGCTTGCCCTTCCGGATAGAACCGTCCTTCTCAAAAACGCTCTCCTTCGTGCCTGGCGCGAAAGCCAGCATCCTGGAAAACTTCGCGTCGGACTCGTCCCGGATGCGGCGCAACTCCACCTCCTGACGCTGCATCTCCCCGAAATCGGAAATCCTGGCAAACGCCTCCGCGCTCCCCTGAACAGCCTCTTCGGCCTTCTGGACGGACGCGCCCAACACCTGCCCATGATCGCCATTGGCGGCCCGTGCCGCGACACCGGGATCAGCCTTGGCCGTCTGCAGGGACGGCCCACCGTATAAAGGAAACTCTCTCATCGTGACGAAAAACTGATAAGTTGATCAATAGAAAAAACATGCACCTTCGGCCCGCGCAAAAACCGTTGCCAGGCCACATGCGTAAAACCTCTGCGGGAAAACTGCCGGGCCAGTCGGGCCAACTCACGCGGCTTCCCGGCCGCCCACCATACAAACAAGCACCTCTCCGGAAGAACCGGCATATCCACAGGAGGAAAACACATCTCCCCCAGCCTCTCGGCAGGCAAAGCAAGGCACACCTCATCCGGGGAAACGAACGCCAGCCCCAGGGACGCGCAATCCTTCACATCAGACCACAAATCCCGTCCCACCTCCGCATAAGCGCTCACGGTCGCATCAAACGCATTCATCGCCACACGCTCCTGTAAGGATTCCACTTCTGGCCGCCCAGGTAATCGTAAAAAGAAAACCCGCTCTTCTCCGGACCCGCCGCCCAGGCCCCCAGCGTCATCATCCCCTGGCGGGGATCCGCCGTAGACCCGGGAAACACGCTCCCGGCCAAACCGCCCAGATTATAACCGGCAAAAGCTCCCTGGGCGGCCGTCGTCGAACCGAAAGCCCCCATTCCGGCGCCAATGCCGCCGACTAAAGCCCCGCCAAGCTGAAGCCCTGTGGACACCAGGGCCCCGGAAGCGGCGGACTTATAAGCCGCCGCCTGATTCTGCGCGCTCACCAATGCGGCATCCCCCTCCCAGCGTTGCATTGCCGCCTCATGGCGCTTGCTCTGGTCACTAATCGCCGCGCCCAGGGACAAATCGGAAATCTGCTTCTCCAGCACTTCGGCTGTGGCAAGCTCCGCCTGGCTGCCGGCTCCCTCGGAAGTAAACCCGGAAGCGCCCCGCCCAGCCCGCACGGAAGCCGTGGCGGCCGTCTGATTGCGCCTGGCTGTCGCCATATTCTCGGCGGCAAGACGCAAAGCGGAAGCGGACTCCGCCTCGGTATTGGCCGCATTCACATACGCGGCATCCCGCGCCGCCTGTCCCTGTGCCAGCGCGCTCTTCGCGTTGGCCCTGTTCGTCACATAAGAACCGATACTGCCCATAACCCTACAAAATGGAACGATCTAAAATATCCTTCAACGGATGCTGGTCATTGCTCCCGCGCTGGCTCACATCGTGATACAGGGCGTCGGAAGCGTAACGTCTGTACAACTCCAAAAACACGCTCACATTCTGCGGCTTGCCCGTCACCGTGGCTGCTACCTTGGAAGCCAGCAAACACTTCACGGCCTCCACAAACAAAGGCTCATGATCCGGCAGCATCTCCGCCAAAGCCACATCATTGGACAAAAACCGCACCTGCAGGAGGGAAGGGGCTTCCTCGCAAACTACCTCGCGGCCGGCCATGCGCCAGCGCCCGGCCTCCACCTTCAACAACTTCAAGCAATCCTCCGGAAGCGGAAACCGGCCGTTCCCCTCCGGGCACTCCAGCACGGCTTCCTTCGTAGCGAACGACCACGGGCCATAGGAAACGGCCTCCAGCATCACGGAAGGAAACCACAACTCGCAAGCCCTGGCCGCCGGGGAATCCATCACAAACTCCTGATCCCCCAGCAGGGAAAGGCACTGTGAAAAAAACGTCAGCTTGTCCATTCCTCAACAATCGCATGAGGGCGGACTTCCTTCAAGTTGGCGAGAATCAATGTTTCTATCCCGCCTTCACACTCAAATTCATAACGTATCAAATGGGGAGACTTGTCCGGCGGAATCAACTAAAAACAACTCGAACAATCCAAGCGGACATCCATCAACTCACCTCTTCATGAAAAGAAAATATCTTGCAAATTGATAAATCCACAGATACCGTGTTGCCTCGGAAAGATAGAAAAAGGGGAACAAAAAGCCCTCTTCTCTGTCTAACCCTGCGGAACTAACCAGTAACTACCCCTTCCCGTCAGTGAACAACGATATGGACATCCACGACGTTCTCCAAGCGATCATTGCCTGTGAGCAAATGGAGCCTGGACGCCGTACTGCGCGCTCGTCACGCATTGCAAAATCTTGTTTGCCCGATAACTCTCTTGATCTGAAATGTCTGATAGAAAATGCTCAAATCTCAAAAGATTTGATCCAATCACAATCCTCCAAACCGTACAGATATTACTTGGAGGAATTTCTAAAGACGATGAAAGTGAGAGATGCAATAATGAATGGAATGCACTATGTCAATGGGCACAAAGTAACGGAGTCCTTTACCTTGGAGACATTAGGCAACTACTGCTCTCACTAGAGCATGCCTCCAGTATTTCGTCCATTAAAGACGATGCTCCACAATGGGATAAGACAGGGCATGAGCATGATGTCCTCCTGATTCCTCCATACTACTATAAGAAGACTAAATGGAACTGCTCTGGATATACCTTTGATTCAGAAACTAAAGCCGTGACATTGGCGACTGTCAGAGAATACCTAATACGTCTCATCCTCCACAACAGCTTCTTTAACACGGGTATAGAAATTTTAGGAGTAGTCGCAGAAGGAAATAATCGCTCTATACTTATCCGTCAGCGGATTATAGACGGAGACGTTCCTTCCTCCATTGAAGAAATGGATGAGCTTTTTTGTCGGCAATTCTCGTGTAAAAAAATAAAAGATGAAAGCCACTATCAAGGCTATAAAGGGAATATCTATAAAGTAGCCGTCTTTTATATTGCGGATATGCGCCCAGATAACTGCAAAATCATCACCCGTAAAGATGGGAAACGTCATATTATTCCTTTTGACTGCTTTGTTTCTTTTGACCAAGTTGAGCTTAGAGAAAATTTTAAAAAGCTGAAAGATCAGATGGGAATTCAATAAAGCATTCCTTCCAGAGCATCGGGGCGTCTGTGCGGCCTCTTCACTTTCTCCGGCACCCCGGCATGGCCTGAAACCAGGCCTCGGCTCACCGCCTCGGCAAACGTCCGGGCCGCATCCGCGCCGTGGGAGCAGGCGTCATGAAGCGGCATCTCCCGCACGCACCCGTTGGCCCCCGGCGGCAAACTGCGGTAATACTCCAGGGAACCCACCCCGGAAACATACTTCTGCCCGTCAATCTCCGGGCGCCTGTTGCACCGCTCATGAAACACGCAAAAACGCAGCATATTCCGCAGCGCGTTAATCCCGGTCCAAACATCGGACGTGCGCGGCACGATCGCCGTGCGGAACCCGGCCCGCTGCAACACGGACTCAAAAGAAGTCTTGGAAAAATCCCTTCTGGCCGCATCGTGCGGCAGCAGGTGCAGGGCGACAGGCCCGAACTCCCTCTCCCTCATCCGAATCTGCCCCACGTAATAATCAACCGCCTGATTATTCCCGGCAATATAATCCAGCGCGTAATACTTGCCACCCACCACCTGCCAAAGCCAAATCGCCATAAAATCGCTTAACCCCAAATCCCAGGAAGCATAAATCGGAGCCACGTCATCTGCCTCAAACTCGGCGGCGATCCTGCCTTCGGCCCGCAGGGAAGAAATCCACCTCCCGTAAATAGCCCCCTCCACGGACGTTTGCAAAGCCTCCTCCGGCACGGTGGGAAACTCCTGCTTCACCTCCGCTCCGTTAATCCTGTACTGGGTAGCGTACCAGGCCTTCTGCCCTTCGGACAACTCAATCCCGTAACGCTTCTTCAAATCGGAAAAATACTCCCGCAAAAAATCATCCAGCCTCGGTTCCACCCCCTCCAGGCAATACTCCCGATGCTGGATCCATGAAAAAAAGAAAAACCTGAAATCCAGGCTGGAAAGAGGCTTGCCCACCATCTCCATGGCCTGCTCCATCAACTGGTAAGCCAGACCGGCCTTCCCCCCCTCGTGGGTGGACTCCATCACCACCACGCAACTCTTGCCAACGGTATTCAACGCGCCCGTGCGGATCTTCCTGGCCCGCGCCGGATCGTGCAAAGCCGTGTAGGAAAACTCGGAAATATGAAGAAACTGGAGAGTGGACCCGCGCAAATTAACCCCCACATCGACAGACCCGTTCGTGGACCAGGCCATGCGGGTGGCCCTCTTCTCCACCACAGCGCACCCCTCCTTAACCATCTTCCCCAAAGCAGCCAGCGCCCGGTCCTCCATCGTCGGACTCTCCGGCAAATAATCCAAATGCTCGTAAGCAAAAGCAATCTTGCGAAGCTTGGCCTCCCCGTCCTCCAGCGTCTTATCAATAATCCCGCAATGCTGGTTTTTTCCAAACAGGCAAAGATCCAGCATATAAACCGCGCAAAACGTAGAAATCCCCAGCTGGCGAACCTTCAAAATCGTATTGCGGAACCAAAGCCCGTGGAAAAGCTCCTCCTGGGCCCAATTCGGGCGGAAGCGCACCATCCGCCCCTCCTTATCCTCAATCCAATACAAATGATTAAGACGCCACCACCTGTCGGCCAGCAGCTCCTTCCAATCCGGTCTCGTCTTCGCAGGCTCCGTCATTGCGTATCAACAGCTAAAAACTCAAGGGGGCGGTCACCGGAAACCCGGATGCCAAACCGCACGTCCCGCTTCCACATGGCGGACGGAAGCACCTCATGCCATCCCCGTTCCATCGTCCTGGTCTTGCTCAACCGGTCCCAGGCGCTCCCGTCATTGGACACCTCAATACCGGCCGGGGCCGTATCGGAAGCAAAAAACACGCGCACAGCCGCCGCCTGTCTATCCCTGCCCAGGGACTCCGTCACATCCAGCGCATTCGTCACCACCGTGGAAGTAAAATCCCATGCGCCGGCATCCACAAACGGGCCGTCCGGATCAAACACCTCCACAAACCGCCCATCCTCACGCTCTACGGACACGAACAGCAAATCATCCCCGGATCCATTGGGCAGCACCACGGCATTGGACATCCGCCCTTCCGTCCTGTGACGGTGCCAGGCGTGAACCTGGTGCATGCTGTTATAAGTCATCAACGCCATCGTGCCGTCTGCCAGGGTCATCACCGCCCGCGGATGAGGCTTCCTCATAAAATCCCCGGAAGTAACCCCTCCGCCGCCGGCCAGCACATGATCGGCAAACACCGTCAAATCGCGGGACACAAACCCGTCGCTCTCGTAATCATACCCGTACTGATACACCCGTCCGCCGCCCCTCTCCACATACAGCACCTTATCGGTCGCCATCAGGGCCGGCACATCGGAAGAACCCACAAACCCGTGATTATCCGCCCGCGCATTGGCGTAAGTCATCACCCCCTGGCCGCCGGACACCGCCCACTCCGCGTCCGCCGTTCCCAGCAGCAGCCGGGAACTCTGTGCCATCAGCCAGCAAATCCTGTTCTGCGTTGTGGTGCTCAACGTCAAAGCCAGCGCGGAATCATCCTGCTTCCCCACCTCGAAACTGTTGAGGTCATCCGTCTTGCTCAACCACACCGTCTGCGGCTGGGCCTGCGTAGCGGCCAGCACCAGTCGCTGCTGAAACACATCCACCAGGGAAGGAAACCCGTACACCCCCCGGAACGCCGCGAAACTCCACATTAACGACTCCCCGGACGGAGGCACCCCCTCCGGAACTGCGGACACATTATCCCAAAGGGAATACTCCGCGGAAGCCGTCACCTCGGCCACCTCCGCCTCCATCCACGCCGTACAGGCCGGCACCTCCAGCTGCGCTCTGGCCCGTTGACTGACGGAACCTCCGGTCCAGGTCTCCATCCTCACCACATAAACCCCGTCCTCCAGCACCGTAAAAGACGCCTTCTCCATCGTGGAAAACACAGGCATCAACGAATAAGAACCGCCATTACCCTCGCAAAAAGAACACACATTCAACGTCGAATTCAGCCGAATCGTCTGTCCGGCATAAACGCAGACAAACCCCTGCATCGACACGACTGTACCCGCTGGCAGAAAAAATCGATACATCTCAATCGACCCCTCCGCAAACCGGTCCAAATTCACCTCTGCCTGCTCCCATTCCAGGCGCACCATGCTCCCGGTGCCGACATCATCCGTCGTCAACCCATCGGGCTTCACCGTCAGCGTCCGTCCCTCCCTGGACACCTCAAACCCGCCGTCCACCCTGGCCCCATCAACCAACAATGCGGAAAAAACCGGCAGCCCCTTCTTCTCGAAAAAATCGCAAAAATCACTCCCCAAAGGCAGCGTCAACTTGCGCACGTCGCTGGTGGACAAACCCGCCGCGGACATCTCCTCCAAGACATCCGGCTTCACCACACCGGAAGCCACCCCGGAAAACTCCGCCTGGCACTCGGCAGCCTCCAGCGTACTGCCCTTGTCATGGACAACCTTAATCGTATAAAACCCGCTGGACGGAGCGGCGTAAACCTCCGTACTGCTCTTCCAAACCGTCGTAAACTGCGCGTCTCCGGCAGACCAGGCCGTCAACCGAACCACCGCGCCCTCACCCATCCCGGACAAAGCATTCCCCGTCACATTCACGTCAAACCTCGCCCCAGCGGGCCAAAAATCCGTTCTCATGCCGCGGGCGTCCAGCGTCACGGCCCAGGACTTGCGCGGCTCCGTCCAGGCAAACCGGACCGTCTGTCCATCCTCCAGCGCGTCAGCGGGCATCCCCCTGGGCGTCACGTCAATGCCGTTGCTGCCCAGCGTCAGCACGGCGGACGCCCCCGGAACCTCCTCCTCATCCACCCACACGCGGCTTGCCTTGATGGAAGACGCCGTACAGGTCAGGAAATGCCGCAACGCCGGCGTGGCGGGAACAGAAAACCGCTGTACGGAAGCCGGACGGGCGCCGGAACGCAGCCGCAGCACCACATCCTTCTTATAAGCATCCACCACCAGCTTATTCCCGCAGGAATCAGCCGGAAACCCCTGGCTGGGATCGGAACCGCTGGAAAGCCGGGACTCATACAACATCAGGCGCAAATAACACTCATCTTCGCTTTCGTCCCCGGTAATCTGCAAATTGGATGCCGCGTCAACCATGGAAGTGGAGGAACCGAGCAGCTGCCAATCCTCATTCGGAAAACGCCGCTCTACGGCATACGTGCCGTACCACTCCTTATTGCACCAAAACTTCCAGGTCCCCTTGCAGGTAATCGTATTGGAATGGCAAATCACGCCCTTATGAAAATGCTCCGGATAATCCGCCGGAGACGTCAGGCCGTCCACGAAATCCTCCGCCCCGTTAAAATCCCTGTCGCACGTCCACCAGGACCAGTAACTCCCCTCATTGATACACAACTTCTTGCCCGCGGCATAGGAAGAAGCCGCCGTAAACGACTTGGCAATCACCCATCCCTGGCGAATCACGGCCCCCGTGCTGAACCCGGTCTGCTGGGGCACCGTCACCTGGACGCGCATCACATCCCCCTCGTTAACCGCCGCATCCGGATCGGACGCATGCTCCCCGAAAGACACCCTGTAACACCCCTCATCCAGCGTCAGGCGCACCGGAAAATCCCGGAACTCCTCATACCGCCAGGGGCGGGCCTTAAACTCATAGGGAGCCAGGGAAAACGCGCCCTCGTCATCCCGTCTCAGCACCATCAGCTCATGCGTGGGGCAGGCCAGAAACAGCATGCTGTTCACCTGCTTGTGGCGCAGGGCGGAAACATCCGCCGCCGTCCACACGGAAGGCAGGGAGGCAACTACATCCCCCTCAACGGACAACACGCGCAGCAGGGAAGGAGCCACCTCCACAAGAAAACGGTCATTGGTGGAATAAACATAGGGAAGAAGAATGGAACCCTCCAAAGCGGCGAACACCCTCTTCATTCCGTGCCGGCGTGAAACTCCCCCTGTCTGGGAAACATCCACATTCTCCAGAACGGACGCCCCGCGATGATAAACATCCAGATCCGGCCGCGCGGCAATCCCTGGCGAAAGCTCGCCCCCATTAAAGGAAATCCTCTTCATTTCCTTCCAATATAGGTCATGGCGTTCTGCTGGGGCAAGTTGGCGAGAATCAACGTTTCTTGCCCGAAACGGCAAAAAAAGGGCCGCCCCATGCAGAGACGGCCCTATGGACAAACCAACGGAAAAAACTACTGGATGCCGTAAGCAATAGCAAAAACAAGCTTCTTGCCGGCGGTCACTGCCGGAGTTCCGCCCACCTTCGCATAAACCATCGTCGCGGCATCCACCGGTCCCGTGGAAACCGCCTGGGAACCCTTCGCCAACTGATAAGTTCCGGCGGCGGTTACGGTCAGGGAGGCGGAAAAAGCATCCGCCGTCTCCTGCGTTCCCACGGTCAGCTGCAGCGTCCCCACGCCTTCGGAAATGACATGGGAAAGCTGGGGCAGCACGCGGGCTCCGCAGGGAACATTGCAAATGGCGATCAGGTCATCGGCCGCCAGGGAAGCGGGCATCGTGAACTCCGCCGTAGCCACATGGACCCCGGCGCCGGTATGGATGGCCGCAAGCTGCGGCACCGTCGGCAGGCCGGTCCGATCCGCAAGGGCAAGCTGTTTTTCTGCAATAACTGTTTGATACGTTGCCATAATCAATAAAATAAAATGTATTGTTATCCTAATTAAGAAAGCTGCTTGCACTTAATCTGCACAAACGCCTCTTCGCGCATACGGGTGGCTCCCATAATCGTCTTCAGGCCGATCTGGATCGTGTCCTCCTTATCGGTGCGCTTCTCCACCGTCACCTTATTCTGCTTCCAGGAGCCGAAATACAGGGAATTCTTCATCCACATCGGGCAGATGATATTCCCGTCCTCGTCAAGCGGCAAATTAGGAGCAATGATAAACTGAATGCCCATGATGGGATCCAGGGTGCCGTTCGTCTTGCGCAGGGAGGAAAAACCGAAATCCGCCTTCTGCAGACGCTCGTCATTGATCAGAGCCTCGCGCATGCGGGGAGTAATCGCGCAGCACACCTGGTCGCCGTAGGCATTGGAAGCATCATCCAGTATGCCGTTCTCCTGCAGCAGCGTAATGCCCCGGTTCAGCTTCTCAATCGTCAGCGGGCAATCCTTGGCCGTGCCGCCGGTATAATCGGCCGCCACCACATTATCCTCCAGCAGTTCCAGCTGTTCCATGCCGTCATTCCCGGCAAACGCCGTGCCGAAAATACCGCCCTTGGACGGCACATACGAACCTCCCTGCTTCTTCAGTCCGAACAAAACATCGTCCATCTTGCGGGCGGCCGCGTACTTCAGCGCGTTAATCGTCTGCGTCACGGGAGCATCCAGGCCGTGCAGGAAAATATCGTCATCCTCATCATAGCCCAAATGCTTCGAAAAACTCACCGGAAGCATCCGGCGCTTGAAATAATCAAGCTCGTCCAAAACAATATCCTGCATCCGGCCCTGCTTCTCATTCAACTCCGTGGAGCCGACAAAGCTGAACTCCTGAAGCTTGCCCGTCAAGCCGGACTTGATCACGCAAAAACGTTCCAGGCGGGACGTTGCCTGCTGAACCTGCTCCTGCCACTGGTTATCGTAAGTCTCCTGATAAAGATCGGAGATGGGTAAAGTGTAATTACTTGGCATGCTTCCATCAGGGGACAGAAACCGCACATTTGCAAGTTGCCGAGTGTCAATTCAGTTGCAGAATCTCCAATTCGGCCTCTTGTCTCTGTCATACAGGTGTTACAGAAGTATTACAGAACTTTATAAATATCTTATTTTAATTTATTACTATCCCATCATCCGCTCCATTTTTTAAGAATTCCGGCCGGTTTGATGCGGGAATAATGAGTTTGCCTGAACAGTGATATTTCCGTTTAATCGTTTGAAGGTGCGGAAGGAGGATATGGCGGTTCGTTTATTTTTGCGGAGGTGAAACAAGAGCCAGCCGGATATCTTGTTTGCAGCGGGGCCTTGTGCGCTGCCAGCTTTTGTTGATCTCCTCCGGAAGGAGAGGAATTATTGCGGAAGCCCGCTTTCCTGGATGACGGGAGTTTCCCCTGGAAGGACTTTTCTTTTTAAAAACAGCGCTGTCAAATATTTACGGACCGGTTCATCATAAAGTTTCAGGCAGAGCCAGGCCAGCAGAATGCTTCCAATGACGACGGCCAGGGCTCCGGGAAGTGAGTCCAGGAAGGAAAGCTTTTCGTTTTTCACCCACGCATAGTACAAGTAGATGAACGGGTAATGCACCATGTACAGGGGGTAGGAGATGTTGCCCAGGAAACGGCATATTTTATCCGTATGGGGATTTGTAATTTTGCCGGAAGCGCCAAAGAGGAGGATGAGCGGGAAAAATACCGCGAAGCACGCTGTTTCATAGAGGCTGTTCATCCAGAAAGCATTTTGTCCTCCCAGCCGGGGAACGGCCAGCAGAATGGCAAGAGACAGACTGCATAACCAGAAAGAATTTTTGACGTTGAACGGTTTGAACAGCCGGAACAGGAGCAGCCCGGCTGAGAAGGAGTACAACAGGCGCAGGGAGCCGCCCGTCCATTCCGTGCCGGTCATGGAGAATCCGGAGCATATGTCCCCGTTGGGGCCCCAGAAGCTGAAGGAGGCAAGGCCGCATCCGGCCGCGACAACCAGTATTGCCAGGGAACGTGTGGAGAGTTTCCGGATGAAGAGGGCATAAAGAAGGTTACCGATGTATTCAAAGAACAGGGACCAGCTCGGGCCGTTGAGCGGGTACATTTCTCCCAGACCCCGGATTTCCATGCCGGGAGGAGACGGAATGAGCAGAATGTTGACGAAGGTGGCGGCGAACAGAGAGATGACAGCCACCTGCGATACGTCCCATACGGGGCAGCCCTGGAAATAGAAGATGAGCGCGCCGATGAGCGCCCCTATCGCCACCATGGGCTGCAGGCGTATAAGGCGGCGTTTGATGAATTCCCTGGTCGTCATCGTTTTCCAGCGGTTATCATAGGCATAGCCGATGACAAAGCCGGAAAGCATGAAGAAAAAATCGACGGCCAGGTAGCCGTGGTTGATGATTTGGTCCACATGGCTGGTGGCGTAGGCTTCAAAGATGTGGAACCATACGACGACAATGGCGGCTACGCCGCGCAACCCGTCAAGAATGTGGTAGTGGTGTTTTTCACTGCCTGGGGGAATGGGAGAATGCTGCGTTTTCAACATGAGAGAAGCTGTTGTTCGATACTGTTTTTGTTTTAATGTGAAAAACCGGCTGCTCATTTTCCGCCTTTCCAGTAGATGCAGGTTCTCCGGAGGCGCAGTTGTTGAGCTGCCTAAGCAAGTACCCTTCTTCCCGGCAGATTCTTTCAACAGGTGTTTCCTGTTTTATCCGCCGGCAGGGCGATGAGCGGAACGAACGGCGGTTTTCCGGGGGGGGGGGAAGAATCGCTTATGGCTCGGAAGATGCAGGCAACCGGGAAACCCGTCAGGATGGAACGAATGCTCAGCCTTTGCGGTAGTTTACAAGGGTTTCCATATATATTCCGGAGATACTGCCGCCGTCCATGGGGGTTATGTCCTTGAATGCGGGGTTGATGGGCTGCAGCACGTATTCCGTTTTTCCTGTTTCCGCATTTGTCCTGCGAATCAGTTTTTTCAGCGTAACGCCGCGTCCGTCGTTGTATTCCACGATGGTTCCCGGTTTGGGGATAGACGGGGCGGTATGGCGCCGCATAATCACCAGGGAGCCGTCCGGGATGAGGGGTTCCATGGATTTCCCTTCTACGCGAACCACGTATTCGTTTTTACCCAGGGGCCTTTCCATGTAAATGGTAGACGGGACAGTGTCGCTTTCCGCAAGAGAGCCTGCGGCGATGTTGCCGATTATTTGCGTACTGTATTCACGCCTGGCGTGTCCAGCATGGGACGGAAATTGTCTGACCAGGGGAACCAGGGGGGAGTGTGTTGGCCGCAGCTGGCGTTCCTCCGCCGCTTCGTCCGCCAAATCCGTCAGCCACTGGCGGAGGGGGACGCCTTTTTCAGAGGCGGCCCGTTCATATTTCCTCATGCGCTCTTCCGTGATTTCCAGCACGAGGCGATTGGTCTGGACAGGTTCGTCTTCCGGTTGAACCGTTTTGTATTGAGACATCAGGGATTGGATTTTCAACATGGCGCTGGCGGGGAAGGGGCCGGAGGGGGAGAGCCAGTTATTCACCGTACCTTTTTCCGTACCGCATTCCATGGCAAGCCAGTCACGGTTTTTCCCAATGGCCTTCAACCAGTGTTTCACATCCCCTTTTGTCGGTGTCATGGCTTGATGATACACGATTTTCGTGAATTGTCGATAGAAAGAAATAAATTGAATTCGTTAAAACATATTGACGCATTAACGAAAATCGTTAAAAAGGCGCTATGAAGTACATGCCTTTAGACCTTTCCGTAATGCAGCCGGAGCCATTTCCGCATCCCGTGATGATGAGGTCCGACCTGTATCCCAGAAGACAGCCCTCCCGGGAAGAAAAGTGGGGCATTTGCCCAGGTTCCGTCTGCGGCGCGCTGCGGGCGCTGGTTCGTCGATGCAGGGAAGAGGCGAAGCGGCGGAAGCTGGCAATGAACATTCTTTCCGTCGCCGGAGCCTGCGTTTTCGGCCTGATGGCTGTCGGCGTGTTCTGGCTGGCTGTTGAGATGGATAATTCCGCTTTGCAGGCTTCCAAGTCTTCCTGTTCCATAAAACCGTAAACCGGCCCTTGCCCAAGGAGTTCGGAACGCTTTTTCCTGCGGAGCTTGCTTTCGGAAATGAACGGCCGCGTTTGAGGCCTCCCGGTTTGTTTTTTCCGGTTGAAACGCCTGCGGACGCATGAAAGGTTCCGGCAGGAATGGGCGCCGGATTTCCAGAGGGGCTTTTTTTATCCGCAGAGCAAGTTGAACGGGAGAGACGGGGAAGGGCTGGAGCTTGGATAATTGCATTATTTGCCGGCTGCATCACCCGGGTTCCGGAAATTCCGTCCTCCAATGCCGTTCCTGTGCGGGAATAGCGGTTGGTCATGCGGGCGGGCAGTATGGTGTCCGTTTGCGAAGAGGATGAAGCTGCGGTTCCGGATTTCTGTCCGGAGGGAACCGTATGAGATGGAGCAGGGAAGCCTTTCCTCCACGTGGTCGTTTCCCGTTTATCTGGCGCGGTTTGATTTCATTCTGGCGTGGCCGCCGGGACCGGCTGTTGAAGTAGCTTCCTGAGGCGCAAGCGGGCGCAGGACTGTATGGAAATACCCTGTGGTGTCTGTCGTGCCGGGATGCGAGGCGGGGATGATGCGACCTGGGTCCGGGGCGCCCATCATTCCGGGCGTTATGGCGCTGGTCGGGAGACTGGAGACGGAAGATGCCGCCTGAAACGGCGGCCTTCCGCTTCTGGATTCTTTCCGGGTAAAAGATGCGCCTTTTAGATGCGCCTTTTGCGGAGAAAGTGAAAAATGAAGAGGTTTTTCTCGATTTTGCATGTTGAGAAATAATTTTATGACAGTTAATATGTATTTATTATAAATGAATTAAAAATAATGAAACAGAAAGTGCTAAAATTTTTTTGCATTATAGTTACTATAAGGAATAGCCTGAATGAAGAAAGAAGAGGGCATGGTACGCGGCCGGCGTCTTTTCCCTTCTTTTTCCGGAAGCCGGCCGTCGCCGTTTAAAAGGCACATCATGAAAAACAACAGACTTTTTATCAAATCATCGCCATGACCAAGAGAATGATTAAAAATGCTTCCTACGAAGGGGAACGCCCCCTGTTCGCTTCCCGCCATCTTAGGCTGGAAGACGTCATTATTTATCCGGGGGAATCCGCCCTGAAGGAATGTTCCGACATTGAAGCCGTACGGTGCGAGTTCCGGGGGAAGTACCCTTTCTGGCACAATGACGGGCTGCTGGTGGAACATTGCCTGTTCAGGGAAGGCGCCCGGGCCGCCATCTGGTATTCCCGGAATCTGCACATGAAGGATACCCGCGTGGAAGCGCCCAAGATGTTCCGTGATATGGACGGGATGGTTCTGGAGAACGTCGTTTTGACGGATGCCCTGGAATGCTGCTGGCACTGCCGGAATGCGAAGCTTCGCGGCGTTCAGGCGGAGCATGGGGATTACCTGTTCATGCACGGGGAGAATATAGATGTTGACGGCTTCCGCCTGAACGGAAATTACTCTTTCCAATATTGCAGGAATGTGGTGATACGGAATGCGGAAATCCATTCCAAGGACGCTTTCTGGAATACGGAGGACGTGACGGTGTACGATTCCGTGGTGGATGGGGAGTATCTGGGCTGGCATTCCAGGAACCTTCGTCTGGTGAATTGCCGCATTTCCGGCACGCAGGCGTTGTGCTACGCGGAAAACCTGGTTTTGGAGAATTGCACGCTCGGAGAGGATGCGGATCTCTGCTTTGAGTATTCCTCCGTGCATGCGGAAATCAAGGGGCGTGTGCACAGCGTCAAAAATCCGCGCAGCGGCCGCATTGTTGCGGAAGAGTACGGGGATATTATTCTGGACGAGCATTGCAAGGCTCCAGCCAATTGCTCCATTGAAACGGAAAAAAAACAATCCGGAGAAGCCGCATGAAGTACGATTTTGACACTGTTGTTCCGCGCCGCGGCACGAATTCCTACAAGTGGGATTCCATGCCCCGGGAGGATATTCTGCCCATGTGGGTGGCAGACATGGATTTCCGTACGGCTCCGGCGGTGACGGAAGCCATTCGGAAAAGGGCCGAACACGGCATTTTCGGGTATACGCGGGTTCCGGATTCCTATTATGAGGCGGTCGTGAACTGGTTTGAACGCCGCCACGGCTGGAAGATTAATCCGGAATGGATGATTTATACCACGGGGGTGGTTCCCGCGCTGTCTGCCGTCATACGGGCCCTGACGGTTCCCGGAGACAAGGTGCTGGTGCAGACGCCTGTGTATAATTGCTTTTTTTCCTCCATCCGCAATAACGGATGCGTTGCGGAAACCTGCCCTCTGAAATATGAGAACGGCAGATATACGCTGGATGCGGAGGATCTGGAACGGAAAGCGTCCGATCCCGCCGTCAAGCTGATGCTCCTGTGCAATCCCCATAATCCCGCCGGACGCGTCTGGACAAGGGAAGAATTGGAGGAGATGGCCGCCATTTGCCGGAGAAACGGCGTTTTCGTAGTGGCTGACGAGATTCATTGCGAACTGACGTATCCGGGCCATCCCTATACGCCGTTCGCTTCCCTCTCCGAGGACGCCCTGCGCCATTCCGTCACCTGTATTTCCCCCAGCAAGGCGTTTAATCTGGCGGGCATTCAGATAGCCAATATCGTCGCGGCGGATGAAGAAGTCCGGAAGAAGATTGACAAGGCCATCAACATCAATGAGGTGTGTGACGTCAATTCCTTTGCCGTGGATGCCCTGGAAGCGGCTTATAACGGCGGGGAGGAATGGCTGGAGGAACTGAAGCTCTACCTTTACGGGAATTACGAGATTGTCCGCGATATGCTGGCCGAACGTCTGCCGCAGCTCCGTGTGGTGCCGCTGGAGGGGACCTACCTGGTCTGGATAGATTGTTCCGCTCTGGGGCTTCCCTCCGCAGAGATTGTCCGCCTGCTGGAAGAGGAGGGGCGGGTGCTCGTCAACGGCGGGGAAATGTATGGGGAAACGGAGGGGCGCTTCATTCGCCTGAACATCGCCTGTCCCCGGAAGCTGCTGCTTGAGGGGCTGGAAAGAATCAGCCATACGCTCTGCGGCCGCATTTCCGGAACACGAACGTGCCCGGCGTCCCCTGCAGGTTCTTAACAGGTAGAACGGTTTTAATAACAAGTAATCAAGTTGCCATGGAAAATAAGATGACGAGAAGAACATGGCTCCAGTCTTCCACCGCAGCCCTGGCATGCCTGGCTTTGCCGGAGTATGCCCTGGGCGCGATTGCGGAGAAGGGTGGAGCTTCCAGGGTCTGGATGACGAAAGAAATTTCTCCGGAGGCTCTCGTGAGGATTTACGAGGCTCTGGGGCGTCCGGCCGGGGGAAAGGTAGCTGTCAAGATCAGCACCGGGGAGCCGGGAGGCCGCAATTTTCTGAGTCCGGCCTTAATCAAAGACCTGGTGCGCCGGGTGAACGGCACCATCGTGGAATGCAATACGGCTTACGGAGGCAAACGCTCCCGGACGGAGGACCATTTGCAGGCTGCGAAGGATCACGGTTTTTCCGATATTGCGCGGGTGGATATCATGGATGCGGAAGGGGAGTTCACTATCCCGGTGAGGGACAGGAAGCACCTGGAATACGATATCGTGGGGGATCATTTAAAGAATTATGATTTCATGGTCAATCTGGCCCATTTCAAAGGGCATGCCATGGGCGGCTTCGGCGGTGTGATCAAGAACCAGTCCATCGGTGTTGCCTCGGCAGCCGGGAAGGCGTACATCCATTCCGCCGGAAAGACGCGGGATGTTTCCTCCGTGTGGAACAATCTGGCCAGTCAGGATGATTTCCTGGAGTCCATGGCGGCTTCCGCGCAGGCGGTGGCGGATTACTTCGGGGACAGAATTTTGTACATCAATGTGATGAATAATCTGTCCATTGACTGTGATTGCGATTCCCACCCCCATGCGCCGGAAATGAAGGACATCGGTATTCTGGCCTCCCTTGATCCGGTTGCTCTTGACCAGGCCTGCCTGGATCTCGTTTACGCCGTCAGGCCGTCCGAAGGGAATGACAACAGGCCCCTGGTGGAGCGTATTGAAAGCCGCCATGGGCGGCATACGGTAGAGTATGCCGAGAAGATAGGTCTTGGCAGCAGGAAGTATGAACTGAAAGAGCTGAAACCGCAGCAGGCCGTTTAGTCGGTCATTTCCTTTTTAGTATCAAAAACAATAGAAAAAACTGTGATGGAAAAAGTGATGTTGAACAATGGCGTTACGATGCCTGTCCTGGGATTTGGCGTTTTTCAGATTCCGGACGCTAAGGAGTGCGAACGCTGCGTGCTGGATGCGATTGAGGTCGGCTACCGTTCTATTGATACCGCGCAGATTTACGGCAATGAGGAAGCCGTAGGCCGCGCAGCGGAGAAGAGCGGGGTTCCGCGGGAAGAGTTGTTTCTTACCACGAAGGTGTGGATTTCCAACGGCGGGTATGAGAAGGCGAAGGCGTCCATTGACGAATCCCTGCGCAAGCTGCGCACGGATTATCTGGATCTGCTGCTCATCCACCAGCCTTTCAACGATTACTACGGCACTTACCGGGCCATGGAAGAAGCGAACCGGGCCGGAAAGGTACGCGCCATTGGCGTGAGCAATTTTTATCCGGACCGTTTTGTGGACCTGGCGGAGTTCTGCGAGATCAGACCCGCCGTCAATCAGGTGGAAACGCATGTGTTCCACCAGCAGGAAAAAGTCCGGGAGGTGATGGAAAAGTACGGTACCAGAATGGAATCCTGGGGGCCTTTTGCGGAAGGTCGCAATGGGTTTTTCTCCAACCCCGTGTTGAAGGGCATTGGAGAGAAATACGGCAAGACCCCGGCGCAAACAGCCCTGAGGTTCCTGATTCAGCGTGGAATTATCGCCATTCCGAAGACGACCCACCGGGAAAGGATGGAGGAGAATTTCAACGTCTTTGATTTTGCCCTTTCCCTGGAGGATATGGGCGCTATCGCCAGGCTGGACCGCGGAGAGAGCCTTTTCCTGTGCCACCGGGATCCGGAATCGATCCTGTACCTGATCAATTACGGGAAGCAGTAATTCGCATGAAGTTCCAGAAAGATGATACGTTACTCATTTAAAATATTTTGTGTGGCTTTTTCCGCCTGCTTTTGCTGTGCGGGGAGCCTGTTGGCAGAAGATAATAACCCCCATACGGACAAGATGATGAACGAGAAGCTGAATTTAACGCAGGAATGGGACAAAGTGTTTCCTAAAAGCGACAAGGTAACCCACCGCAAGGTAAGTTTCCGCAACCGTTATGGCATTATGCTGGCTGCGGATTTGTATATGCCCCGGAATGTTAACGAGAAATTGCCGGCTATTGCCGTTTCCGGCCCTTTCGGAGCTGTAAAGGAACAATCTGCGGGCCTTTATGCCCAGACGATGGCCGAACGAGGTTTTTTGACGATCGCGTTTGATCCCTCGTATACGGGAGAAAGCGGAGGATTTCCCCGCTATGTCGCGTCTCCGGATATCAATACGGAGGATTTCTGCGCCGCCGTCGATTACCTTTCCACCCGCGATGACATGGATTCGGAACGTATTGGAATCATTGGCATTTGCGGCTGGGGCGGCATGGCGGTCAATGCGGCGGCTATCGACACCCGCATCAAGGCAACGGTAACCTCCACGATGTACGATATGAGCCGCGTGAACGCGAACGGCTATTTCGACGCGATGGATGCCGACGCCCGTTATGAGCTTCGCAAACAACTGAATGCCCAGCGAACGGCTGATGCGAAGAGCGGTTCTTATGCCCTCGCGGGGGGCGTGCCTGATCCTCTGTCTGCGGATGCCCCCGGATTTGTGAAGGATTATTACGATTATTATAAGACGCCCCGCGGCTATCACAGGCGTTCGCTCAATTCAAATGGCGGATGGAATGTCACTTCGGCGCTTTCCTTCATCAATATGCCCCTGCTGGCGTACAGCAGTGAAATCCGGAGCGCCGTGCTCATGATTCACGGGGAAAAAGCCCATTCGCGCTATTTCAGCGAAGACGCCTTCAGGAAGTTGAAGGGGGACAACAAGGAGCTGATGATTATTCCCGGTGCAAGCCATGTGGATCTTTATGACAATCAAGCCGGTGTCATTCCTTTCGACAGAATCGGACAGTTCTTTCTGGAGCATCTGAAATAAGGGGGCCCGCTGCTGAATTTGGGAAAGAAAGACGGAACGTAATGAAACGCAAGGATTTTTTGAAGATAACGTCCGGTTTTGCCTTATCCCTGGTTTCCCGGGGATGGGCCGGGGAGGGTTCTTCTTTGCTGCCTGATGGTCCGGGGTCTTCTTCCGGGGTGCCGAAGAAGGGTTTTCTTGGGGAATCCCGGCGCCTTGGAGGCCTGGAAGTGTCCCCCATCGGGCTGGGTTGCCTGCCGATGGTGGGTTATTACGGCGGCAAGTATGATAAACAGGAGATGATTGCCCTGATACGCCGGGCTTTTGACAAAGGAGTTACTTTTTTTGATACGGCGGAAGTGTACGGGCCTTATACCAGTGAGGAATGGGTGGGGGAGGCTCTCGCCCCTGTCCGCAACCAGGTCAGAATAGGAACCAAATTCGGTTTTGGCGTGGAGGAAGGCCGTCCTTCTTCCCTGAACAGCAGGCCCGACCATATCCGACGTGCGGTGGAAGGTTCCCTCAGGCGTTTGCGTACCGACCACATTGACCTGCTTTACCAGCACCGTGTGGACCCGGATGTTCCGATGGAGGAGGTGGCAGGTACGGTGAAGGAATTGATGCAGGAGGGAAAAGTGCTGCATTTCGGCCTGTCCGAAGCCGGCGCCCGTTCCATCAGGAAGGCCCATGCCGTGTGTCCGGTGAGCGCCGTCCAGAGCGAATACGCTATCTGGTGGAGGGAACCGGAGACGAAGATTTTTCCCACGTTGGAAGAGTTGGGCATCGGTTTTGTTCCGTATTGTCCGCTGGGGCGCGCCTTTCTGGCAGGGGCCGTCCGGGAGGACAGCCGTTTTCAAAAGCGGGACCGCCGCGCCACTTTGCCCCGGTTTACTCCGGAAGCCCTCAGATTCAACATGCCGCTGGCTGTTCTTGTCCGGGAATGGGCGGAACGCAGGGGCATGACTCCGGCCCAGTTTGCCCTGTCCTGGATGCTTTCCCGGAAACCGTGGATTGCGCCTGTTCCCGGAACAACCAATCCAGCCCATCTGGATGATTTTCTGGGAGGGGCTTCCGTTCGCCTGTCCGAACCGGAACTCAAGGAATTCGACCTTGCCTGTTCCAGAATTCCCCTGATGGGGCACCGGGCGGATCCGTTTACGGAGAGCCAGATTGACAAGTAGTTTTGCCGGCGCGTTCCCTTCCGTTGAGTTGTTTGCGGCGGTGGAGGAAGGATGTTAAGCTATTTTTAAGAAAGAGACATATGATTTTGATTTTCGGAGCATTGCTGGCGGTTTACGTTTTCTGCCGCGCTATTTTGCCGCTGAAGCTGAAATGGGGCTGGAAGCTTCTGCTTGCCGCCCTGTTGGCGGTGGCGGCATTCAAATTCCACTTGCTGCATTTGTTGGGAGGCCCCATGTTTTTCTCCCCGGTTTTGCCGGGAAACGTTCTGCTGGCGGCCGCGTGGCTGTTCTCCGTTCTTTTCCTGTTTTTTTTCCTGCTGCTGGCGGCGGATGTGGTGCGGGCGCTGTATCTTCTGGTTTTGTTCTGCCTGCGGAGGAACAGGACGGAAAGGTTCCGCATCATTGGCAACCGGGTGAATGCTGTTTTGCTGGTTCTTTCCGCTGTGCTGGCAACTGTGGGCCTGATCGGAGGCACCAGAGTGCCCCAGGTGAAGGAGGAAACGATTGCCGTGAACCGTCTGCCGGAGGAGGCGGACGGATTGACGGTCGCCGTTCTGGCGGATCTGCATGTGGACGGCATTACAAGGGAGGAGCGCATTCGGAAGATTGTGGAGCGCACGAACGCCCTGAATCCGGACATCGTCGTGATTGCCGGAGATTTCGTGGACGGGACGGTGCCCGTGCATGGCGGCGATTTGAGGCCGCTTGCGGATTTGAAGGCCAGATACGGGGTGTTCGGCGTGCCGGGCAATCATGAGTATTACTCCGGTTATGAGGAGTGGATGGAGTTCCTGCCCACTCTGGGCATTCGTATGCTTCTTAATGAACACGCGCCGGCGGGAGGGGAGGCCGTGGTATTGGCCGGTGTGACGGATCCTGTGGCCGGCATCATGGGGAAGGAGGAGCCGGATATAAGCAAGGCGTTGAAGGATGCCCCGGAAAAGGGAGTGCGCATCCTTGTTTCCCACCAGCCGCAGCTGGCCCGGGAGGCGGCTGCGCACGGCGTGGATCTTCAAGTGTCCGGCCATACGCACGGAGGCATGATTGCCGGCGTGGACCGGCTGGTGGCGCGTTTTAACGAGGGATTCGTCTCCGGGCTGTACACGGTGGGTAATATGAAGCTGTACGTTTCCAATGGGGCGGGGATTTGGAACGGCTTTCCCATCCGCATCGGCGTTCCATCGGAAATTGTTCTGATTCGGCTTCGGAACGAATAACATATATTGATAAAGCAGTTTAGGAAGTGATGCGGTCAGGCTTGCCGGAATTGTTGAAAAAATATTGACTTATAGTTACTCTAATGTTTAGACAGAAATAAGGAACAAGGTCAGGCAAGGGAAATGCCGGATGAAACCGTTTTTTCCGGACGCCTTTTGCCGCTCCTTTTAACCGGATAAAAATACATGAAAACGATATCAATGATATGCACGCTGGCCGCGGCCCTGATGACAGGAGCCGGATGTTCGGGACAGGAACAACCCAAGGTTTCCGCGGAACCTTCCAGGGTTCTCATTGCCTATTATTCATGGGGAGGCAATACGAAGTACGCCGCTGCTCAAATTCAGAAGGCGACGGGTGGAACGCTGTTTGAAATCAAGCCGGTCAAGCCCTATCCCTCCGAATACCGGGAATGTACTGTGCAGGCCAGGAAGGAGATTCAGGAAGGGGTTCGGCCGGAACTGGCCGCCAAGGTGGAGGATATGGGCAAGTACGATGTGATTTTCATCGGCAGCCCCAACTGGTGGAGCACCATTGCGCCGCCGGTCGCGTCTTTCCTGGCAAGTTACGACCTTTCCGGCAAGACGGTGATTCCATTTGTGACGCATGGGGGCGGCGGCATGGCGCGCTGTGCGGACGAGGTTCGGAAGCTGTGTCCCAAGTCCACCGTTCTCAAGGGAGGCGCTTTTGCCGGGGAAGGAATACGGACGACGAGGGCCGCGCTCGTCAAGTGGGTCAATGAGACGATTTCCATCAACAAATAATGATTTTATGAAACGAACCATTGCGGGAATGGCTTTTTCCCTTGCCTGTCTGATGAACCTTTCAGGAGCCCAAACCATAAATCACGATAAAGTGGAAATGGAGAATGGCAAAAATACGGGCATGTGCGTCAAGCTACCGATGCAGCCTGATGGTATCGTTCGTCTCTCAAAAATAGAAGTGCATTCTGAATATTTGGAGGAATATATGAAGTACGCCATCGAAGTGGGGGAAATCTCCCTGCGCACGGAACCGGGCGTGTTGACCATGTACGCTGTTGCGGAGAAAGAAAATGCCTGCAAGATAACCATTCTCGAAACTTACGCCAGCCAAAAGGCATATAAGTCGCACATCGCATCGGCTCATTTCCAGAAATACAAGCAGGGAACGAAGCACATGGTTAAGGCATTGGTTTTATCCGACCAGACGCCGCTGAATCCTTCAAGCAGCATTGCTAATATTATTAAATAACATAATAATGAATAAGATTATTTTATTTCTTTCAATTAGTTTTTTCATAACAAATTCTATGTCGCAGGAAAAGATAGTACAGACGGCGGGACGCACTCAGTTAGGAGAGTTTGCTCCCAAATTTGCGGAACTCAACGATGATGTTCTTTTCGGTGAAGTATGGAGCCGGACTGACAAGCTCGGTCTGCGCGACCGCAGTTTGGTAACCGTCACCTCCCTGATCAGCCAGGGCATCACCGACAATTCGCTCGTTTTCCATCTTCAGTCGGCAAAGAAGAACGGCGTTACCCGTACCGAGATTGCTGAAATCATCACCCACATCGGTTTTTATGCCGGTTGGCCGAAAGCATGGGCGGCATTTAATCTGGCCAAAGACGTATGGGCGGAAGATACGGCGGGCGAAGACGCCAAAGCCGCTTTCCAACGTAAGATGATTTTCCCTGTAGGCGAGCCGAATACGGCATACGCCAAGTATTTTACAGGCAACAGTTATCTTGCGCCCGTTTCACGCGAACAGGTGAATATCTCCAATGTGACCTTTGAACCCCGCTGCCGCAATAACTGGCATATTCACAAAGCGACGAACGGCGGCGGGCAGGTGCTTATCGGCGTGGCCGGACGCGGCTGGTATCAGGAAGAAGGAAAGCCTGCTGTGGAAATTCTTCCTGGCACAGTCATCCATATTCCCGCCAATGTGAAGCACTGGCACGGGGCTGCCGCCGACAGCTGGTTCTCCCATTTGGCTATCGAGATTCCCGGTGAGAATGCGTCTAATGAATGGCTTGAGCCGGTGACGGATGATGAGTACGGTCAGCTTCAAAAATAAAACGGATTTTTTATGACCGACGCGGAATATGCGGAGGCGGCGGGAAACAGATAAGAACGCAGAGCGGCCGGGATTCCTCATTGGGAAATCCCGGCCGCTTTCTGTTGCGGATTTAAGGCAGGGCTTATTCCTCAGGAGCGATGTTCGGCTCGCTGGCGCTGATGTAGTTCAACGGATTGCAGCTGTCCGGCCTGCGGTTATCTAAAAGGTCCTGATAAAATTTTTTCTTGTATTTCAACACTTCCATTTGTTTTTTCAGGATGCGGAGCTGTTCCCGGAGACTTTTCTCCTGCTTGAAAATCAGTTCGGCGCGCTCCGGAATGGTGGAGTCCCCTTCCTGGCACAGGTCGATGTAGTGTTTGACGCCTTCAATCGGGAGGCCCGTCATCCGGAGGCAGTGGACCAGGCGGAGCCACCCCAGGGTATAGTCGGAAAACATACGGGCATTCCCTCCGCTGCGGTCCACGTCCGGGATTAATCCGGCGTTTTCGTAATACCGGATGGTGTAGGCTGACATTTCCATCATTTCCGCAACCTGCTTGACAGTGTATCTGGGGGTGCGGTCATAAGAAGGGCGGTAGGTGCCGGATGGATTTTTCTGTTTAATCATCGTGTGACTGATAGCTTACAGTTACTCCAATATACGAGGTGTTGCCGGATGACAAGTTTTTTACTGTGCTTCACGGGAATAACGTATTTAAAGGCTTGGGAAAACGGCGGTAACTTCATTCCGTAGAGGGAGGAACGGGCTGTGCGTCGGAATATCGGGGAAGGAGGCAAATGAGTTGACTGGCTTTTCCTCCCCGTTACAATGAAGTCCGCTCCGGGGACGGAGCCTGTAATTATGATTATTGCCTCCCTTTCCGATTCTGCCCGTTACGAAATGTTGAATCCCCTGTTCAGGAGAGCTTTCGATTTTATCAGGGAGGCTGCTCCGGCAGCCCTGGAAACTGGCCGCCATGTCCTGGAGGAAGACGCCCTGACCGTGATGGTGAATGAAGCGGTGATGAAGAAGCAGGAGAACGCCCGCATGGAAGTGCATGACCGGTTTATTGACATCCACGTGCCCCTTTCCCGGGAAGAGGGATTCATGTGGAAAGAGCGCGCGGTGCTGGAAAAGCCTTCCGAACCATTCAGCAGGGAAAAGGACGCTCAGCATTATGATGATGCGCCGGACACCTCTTTTGTCGTGAGACCGGGGCAGTTCGCCATTTTTTTCCCGGAGGATGCGCATGCCGGCTGCATTGGGGAAGGGAAGCTTCTGAAACTGGTGATTAAAGTCAGAACGGCCTGAACCCCATTCCGGAAAAACAGTCCGGAGTGGAGAACATGCCGTTTCTTCATGCCCGTTCTGGCTCTTTGCGGGCGGGAACCGCGTTATTTGCCGTTTTCCTCCCGTGTGTGCTGAGATGCGTGTTCCGGAATCCATACGGCCACATTGCCGCCGTGAACGAGAAACCGGCCGTTGCCTTCTTCATCAATGATGACGGTTTCTTCCACGTTGCCGGTGGCTTCCTTCCATGTTTCCCCTGCGTGCTGCTTGCCCACGTTCATGACTTTGTCTCCATCCTCTCCATTGGAAATGAGCACAGCCACGCCGGAATGCGGGTGTTCTTCATCTCCCACACGGGTAAAGCCGATGGTGTTCGGGTGATCAAAGTAGTAATTTTGTTCCCCGAAAGCATGGTTTTTACGGATTTCCAGCAGATTGTCGATGATGGCGCGGTGCATGGGCGGATTGCCGCTCACACCGTAATAGTCCCCGTAGAAGAGGCAGGGATAGCCTTCCTTCATGAGCAGGATGAGCGCGTAGGCGGAGGGCTTGAACCAGTCTTCCACAGCTGATTCCAGGGAACTGCCCCACTGGGAATCATGGTTGTCCACAAAGGTAACGGCCAGCGTAGGGTGGTTCTGAACCAGGGTTCCGTCCAGAATTTTGGAAAGATCGTAATCGCGGCCCTGCTTGGAGGCCTGGTACATGTTGTAGTGCAGGGGGACGTCAAACAGGTCCACTTTGTAGCGTTCCTCCTTGAGGTAATCGTCCAGGGATTCCAGATCCTGTTTCCAGTATTCGCCCACGGCGTAGAAGTTTGCTCCCCTTTCCTTGCGGACGGCCGCCAGGAATTTCCTGATGAATTCGTCATTGATATGCTTGATGGCGTCCAGCCTCATGCCGTCCAGATCCAGTTCCCGGGATACCCATATTCCCCATCTTTCCATTTCTTTCACCACTTCCGGGTGATTGAAGTCCAGATTGGCGAACATAAGGTAGTCGTAGTTGCCGTTTTCTTCATCCACGCCTTCGCTCCAGCTTTTGCCGTCTCCCATAATCTTGAAGATGGAGGTTTTTTCCGTGCGCGCGTCATAGTCCGTTCCGGTGAAGTGGTACCAGTGCCATTTGAAGTCGGAATATTTGTTTCCGCGGCCGGGAAAGTTGAAGCCGGTCCAGCCTTCAATCTCATAGGCGTCCGTAATTTCCTTGTCGCGGTTCTGCTGGTCCACTTCCTTGGCCATGAATTTTTCCGTATAGTCCGCTCCCGCTTTGTGGTTCATGACGGCATCCAGATAAACGCCTACATGGTGTTCATGAAGAGCCTTGATGGCCTCCTGGAGTTCCTGCCTGGTGCCGTATTTGGTGCGGACGGTGTTTTTCTGGTCGAATTCCCCCAGGTCGAAAAGATCATAGGTGCCGTATCCTACATCATTTTGTTCCTTCCCTTTATAGGCTGGAGGAATCCAGACGGCCGTGACACCCATTTCCTCCAAGTGGGGGGCGTCGTCCTTCAGCTTGTTCCAAAACTGTCCGTCGTTGGGCAGGTTCCACTCAAAATACTGCATCATGATTCCGTTTTTCATTTGATTTGATTCTTTGTAATACCGTTCGGGTTGTCGTGCTTCCAGGGGCTGTCCGGTGGAAAAAGCGGTTTTCCCGGGCGAAGTTCCGGATGATGAATCCATACGAAGAGCCCAACAGAATAGAGTCCTGAAAGTACGGCGCGTTAGGCATACTGCCGGTCTTATGTCCTGCAAAAATGCCAGCGGCAAAACGGTAGGCGGGAAGGGCTTTTCTCCGGAGGATGGGAAAAAGCGGTTTCACTCCCCCCCTGCCGCACCCCGGAGAGAACGAGGCCGGGAACGCGGATTCGTGCAAATAAAATAAGGCAGATAGGGAGAAGGGTTATGCCTTTCCCGTGCCGGGAACCAGGTAGTGCCTGTTTTTCAGCCGGTAGTATTTCAGGAACCGGCGGATGAAGAGCAGGGTGACGATAAAGGAAAGCACGTCTGCCAGGGGGAGGGATGCCCAGACTCCGTCCTGCCCCCAGAAACGGGGCAGGACCAGCAGGAACGGCAGCAGGAAGAGCATCTGGCGCGTCAGGGACAGGAAGATGGCCAGACGGGCTTTCCCAATGGCCTGGAAGAAGTTCCCGATGATGATCTGGCTGCCGATGAGCGGAAAGGCCAGCACGCAGATGAGCAGGCCGTTGGCCGCCAGGCTGATGAGCGAGGCGTCATCCGTGAAGAGGCCGGCAATGCCGCGGGGAAAGAAGACGCAGGCCAGGAAGCCCAGCGTGGTAAAGGATGTTCCGGCCAGAACTCCGTATTTAAGTGTGAGCAGAACGCGGGCCGGTTTCATGGCTCCGTGGTTGTAGCCGATGATGGGCTGCATTCCCTGCGTGAGGCCGATGACGAGCATGGCGAACAGGATAAGAATGCGGTTGATGATGCCGTAGGCCCCGATAGCCAGGTCTCCCCCATGGTCCGCAAGCTGCCTGTTGATGGCGACGGTGACCGCGCTGCCGCAGACGTTTACCAGGCAGGGAGCCAGCCCGATGGACAGGATGCCGGTGATGATGGTCTTGCGCAGCTGCCAGATGCCGCGGCGGAAGTGGACCGTGCTGGCCGCATCGGAAAAGTGTAACAGCACACGCACCATGCCGACGACCTGGGCGAGAAGGGTGGCCACGGCGGCTCCGGTAATGCCCCATTTGAACCAGAAGATGAAGATGGGAGCCAGGATGATGTTGATTCCTACGGAAAGAAGGGTGGAGCCCATGGCTTTTTTAGGGTAGCCGGTAGCTCTCATCACATGATTGAGGTTGAAGAAGACGTATGTGACGGGCAGGCCCAGCAAGGTAATGAGCATGAAGTCGTACGCATAGGTGAGGGTTTGCCCGCTGGCTCCGAAGGCTGTCAGAATTTCCGTAAGGAAAAGAAGCGTGGGAATCACCAGCACCACAGCGGCAATCAAACTCATGATGAGGACGTTGCCAAGCGTACGCTCAGTTCCTTCCTGGTCTTTTCTTCCCAGCCGGATGGAGCTGATGGCCGCCCCGCCGATGCCTACCAGCGTGCCCAGCGCGAAAGTCAGGTTCATGATGGGGAAGGTGACGGCCAGGCCGGACAGGGCCAGAGGCCCCACGCCGTGGCCGATAAACACGCTGTCAATGATGTTGTACAGAGAGTATACCACCATGCCGGCGATGGAGGGCAGGGAGTACTGGATCAGCAGACGCCATACGGATGCGTTTTCCAATTCTGCGATGTTGCGTGACTGGGCTGCCATGGGCGTTCTTCCTTTCAAAACAGGCAGCAAACTATAAAAACGCGCGGATGGGTTGTCAAGCTGTCCACCTGTCCGGAAAACGGCCTTTTTCCCCCAGTTCCAGAGAGAGTGTTGTTTTTGATTGACTGTGGAAGCTTTTGGGGGTTGAGTCCTTTCCGCCTTTTTCAGAAGCACGCCATGACCATATCCGTTTTCCCTTTCCTGCGCCTTGTCTCCGTTTGCGGCGCCGCTCTTATGGGGTCTTCCTGTCTGCCCATGTTTGGCGCCGGGCAGGTGCTGGTGGGAAGCAGCCTCGCGGACGGTCTGCTGCCTTCTTCCTCTCTGGATCTGGTGTGGAGGGGAGACATCCGTTCTTTTCCCTCTTCCGGTTTGAGGACGCCCCGCGGGTTCAAAGTTTCTCCCGCGGATTCTTATTCCCTGCTGATGGAATCGCGCCCGGGGATTGCCGGAGAGTGGGCCTGCTATCATGACCGCAGCAATTACTACTGGGCTTTTGTAGCCGGAAAGAAGGAGGAGGAAGCGGGGCTTTACGCCGTGCGCCGCGGTGTGGCCGTAAACGGTATTTCCGGAGAAATTGAAGATGCCCCGGCCGCGCAGGATGTTCGGCCACCCTCCGTCATGTAAGCGCAGGTTCTGGTCTTTTTGCAAAAAAATGCTGCCGGAGCCCCGTTTCCCGGCAGGTTGGACACGATAGGTTTGACAGGCAGCCGTTATTGCGGGCGTATTATTGGCCGCATGAAGTTCCTTTTATTATCGTTTGCATGGATGTGCATGGCTTGCGCCGGAGCATGGGGGCAGGATACGGCCCCGTCCTTTCCAGCCAACGGAGCCAATTACAGGCTGTTTCCGGCGGAGCGGCCTCCGCTGGTTCCCAAACCCCAGCAGCTTCGCTGGGACGGCAGGGCTATTCCCGTGCAGTCCGTGCGCATTCTGGCTCCGTCTCCGTCCAAGACTTCCTATCCGGAGCAGATGAAGTTCATCGTTTCCGAGTTGAAGTCTTTTCTGGCGGATCATCGCGTGAAGGTGGCTCCGGACGGGACGTTTGCCGTTAAATTCGTCAAGGGGGATGTGAAAACCGGCACGGAAAATTCCAAGCTGAAGGAGGAAGCCTATTCCCTTCGTGTAACTTCCGGCGGCGCGCTCATTACGGCGATGGATACCAGAGGATTCTACTACGGCATGAAAACGCTGGAGCAGCTTCTTCTGCGACGCGGCGGGACGACGACTATTGCCGCCTGCGACATCGTGGACTGGCCGGATTTTGAAATCCGCGGGTTCATGAACGATGTGGGACGCAATTACATGCCGCTGCCTCTGATTGCACGGGAGCTGGATTCCATGGCGCAGCTTAAGCTGAACGTTTACCACTTCCATTTTACGGAGAATCCCGGCTGGCGGCTGGAATCCAAAATTTATCCGGAGCTGAACGATTCCAGGAATTATACGCGCATGCCTGGCAAGTTTTACACTCAGAAGGAGTTTAAGCAGCTGGTGGAATACTGCCGCCTGCGCAACATCCTGCTGATTCCGGAGATGGATATGCCGGGGCACAGCCAGATGTTCCGCAAGGCGCTCAACGTGAAGATGAGCGATGAAAAGGCCACCAAGGCCCTGGTGGCCCTGATCAAGGAGTTGTGTTCCCTGGTTCCCAAGGAGAAAATGCCCATTATCCACATCGGCACGGATGAGGTGCGCGGCAGGGATGAGCAGGTGAACAATGAGATTCTGAAGGAGTACATCAATGCTGTGGAATCCTGCGGCCGCATTCCCATGAGATGGCAGCCCGGCCTGACGCCGAAGGGCTATAACGGCTCCATCCAGCAGTTATGGTCCGGCCGCCAGAACCGCGGCGCGTGGCCTACCGACGGAGCGAAGTACGTTGATTCCCTGGAAACTTACCTGAACCATCTTGATCCGTTTGAAACGGCCATGACGATGTATTTCCGCCGGGCATGTCCGTTCCGGAATGCGGAAGGACTGGGTATGATGCTGTGCTCTTTCCCGGACCTGGAAATCACGGATCCGCGCAACCAGGTGCTTCAGACGCCCGTTTACGCCGGGATGGCGTTCGTTTCCGAACCCTTGTGGAATAATCCCCATGAGAAGGTGCAGGGAGATCCCAACCAGGACGAATACATGAAGTATTTTTCCAATTTGCCCGTGCAGGGAGATCCTCTGCTGAAAGGATTTGCGGATTACGAGAACCGAGTGCTCGCCATCCGGGACCGCTTTTTCATAGATAAGGAGTTTAATTACGTGCGGCAGGCGAATATTCCCTGGAAATTGCTGGGGCCTATTCCCAACGGCGGTAAGACGGAAACGGAATTCGCCCCGGAAGAGGACAACAATGCAGGGAAGATGAAGGATTCCTACGAGATTGACGGCGTCACCTATGAGTGGTCCGGAGACGATTACACGGGGGCCACCATCATTTTCAAGCATTACTGTGATTTCCCGACGCTGTTCAATGGCGCGAAGATAGGAGCTTATCCCCACAAGAACCATACTTATTATGCGCAGACCTGGATTTATTCCCCCAAGGCGCAGACGGTGCCTTTCTGGATCAGCGGGCATACCTGGGCCACGTCCGACTGGCGCAATGGTCCGGCGAGCGTTCCCGGCAAATGGTTCCATGCGGATCCCAAATTTTTCGTGAACGGCCGGGAGATTGCCCCTCCGCAATGGAAGAAGCCACGCAACAGCGGCGTGCTGGTGGATGAAAACTACCATTTCCGGGAGCCTTCCATGGTTCCGTTGAAGAAGGGGTGGAACCGCGTGCTGGTGAAGAGCCCCAGCAACAATTCCGCGCGCCGGTGGATGTTCACTTTTGTTCCGGTGCTGGTGAACCCCAAGACGCCCGGATGCAATGTGAAAGAATATCCCGGCCTTAAATTTTCCACACGCCCGGAATAGAAAATTGCGTGATGAGCATCCGGAATTGGAATGATCCGGTTGCGGTGTCCGCCATCATCATTACAAAAGAAGCCGCGCTTTCGGCAAAAGCGCGGCTTCTGATTGCATGCAAAGGACGCGAATACGAAATTAAGACCTCCCCGGCGGCACGCCATCAGAGCGGCAAGTTCCGGCGGGCTGAGGGAAACCGTGGGCGGTTCCGGCACGGGAGCACGGGAAGAACCGCTTCATTGTAGTTTCAATGAAAGCCGGGTAATTCTGTATTGTTACAGTATTTTCCAGGGAATATTTTCCAATAGTTCGTCAAAGCCGAGCCCCGTGCCTCCGGGAACAGCTGCCTGAGGGTTCATGCCGCCCATCTGGTCAATAAAGGGGTCCGGCTCAAACAGGAGATGAGTGCAGAGGCCGCAGAGGGGAATTTCCGTGGGAAGGAAGTTGCGGTAATACTCCGCCGCTTGGTAAACGGCCCAGAGCTGCCCTACGGGGTGATCCATGACGGTAGTGAAGACGGGAGGCTCGTAAAGGTATTCCGGCGTTGCTTCCCGCGCGGGTTTGACGATGCGGATGATGGGCAGGTCTGAGGAAATAGCCGGCTGGTGTTCCACGTCCGAACCCATGTCCAGGGCCAGAGGCATGCCGGCATCCACCAGACGTTCCCAGCTCTGGATGGAGAAGGGGCACGGGTCTTCTATGAAGTCTATCCTGGTTTTCAGATGGTGGGGCAGGGATTTCCAGAATTTCAGGGCATCGTTTTCATTCAGGCATCCGTTGAAATCCAGCCGCCAGCGCCAGGAGGGGACCATGGATGCCAGCATCGTCAGCCGTTCCAGGGAGGCGGCCAGATTGGCGCTGGCCTTGATTTTTCCTGCCTTGAATCCCTTGGATTCCATGATGCGAATGGTGGCGGGGCTGACGCAGGAGGGCAGCGTGGCGTGGCTTTCCGGAATGTGAAGACCGTCAAACAGGCTGACGCCCTTCGCGCGTGCTTCTCCGTCCGTTCGGGCGCATTCCGCGGCGCGGATGCCCAAAGGCAGAGGGCGGCCCTTCCTGAGCGCGTCCAATTCCTCCGGCAGGGTGGCGTCTCCCAGTTCCGGCCACGGCTGGATGCAGCCGTACCCGCCTTCATCCGTTTTAATAAGGGCTCCCTTCCTGCACACTTCCGCGGCTCTGGCGTTCAGAGGGCCGCAGGCTGTTAAAGAATATTCATGGTAAAACACAACTTTAATTCAAACAACCTTTCCATCTTTTGTCACGATGAAAAAAGGTTTTCATTGGATTTTGGAGGGTGAAACGTCTAAGCTCTGCGTCATGTACAGAACATTGGTGTTCGGAGCGGATGGCCGGGTGGGAAGCCGTCTGGCAGCGTATCTGGAAGAACATGGCCTGGAGGTGGTGAAGTGCGGACGGGGCTTTTGTGATTTGAAGGATTTAAGCGCTTTGAAACGTGTTCTACTTTCTTCCGGAGCCACACATGTGGTGAATTGCGCCGCTGTAAGCGGATTGGAAGCCTGCCTGGATGATCCGGAGACGGCCCATCGCGTCAACGCCATGGCTCCGGAGATGATGGCGCGCATTTGCCGCCTGGAGGGTATGCGCTTTATCCATTTGAGTACGGACTATGTGCTGGACGGCAGGAGAGAAGGCCTGAAAACGGAGGAGGGGAAGTGCCGCCCCGTGAATGTGTACGGGGAGTCCAAGCTGGAGGCGGAATTCCGTGTGCGGGAGGAGATGACGGATGCTCTGGTGGCCCGCGTTTCCTGGGTATTCGGCAATCCGGGACGGCCCTCATTCTTGGAGATGGTGCTGCGGCGGGCAATGAAAAGGGAGCCCCTGGCCGCCGTGGCGGACAAATGGTCCATGCCCACATGGGTGGAAGATTTGTGCGTCTGGCTCCGTTTTCTGGCTTATGAGAGCGGGGCTTCCGGCGTGCTGCATCTGTGCCAGTCTGGAGAGCCTGTTTCCTGGCACAGTTATGCCATAACCGTACTGAAATGTGCCGTGAAGCACGGGTTGCTGCCTGCTTTGCCGCCTGTGGCGGAACAAAAGCTCGACGAACAGGCCGGTTTCAGGGATGCTCGGCCCCGGCATACCGCCATGTCCTGCGAACGGCTCTCTTCTCTGATGAAGAAGCCCGTGAGGGCGTATGAAGAGGCCATCGATATGGCCGTGGCCCGCTATGCCGCAGATCCAACCTTTCTCTCCAGCATTTCATGAACGATTTCCGTAATTCCCGTGATTCCCGTCCCAGGCCCGTTTACCGGGACCGCCGTTCCCAGCCGGGCCGTCCGCGCACGGCTCCCAAAAAGAACCTTTTTGCCAACAAGTCGCCGGAAGGGAGCGAGCAATGGCTCAAGCCCTGGGTGGAGCTGAAGTATTTCACATACAATCCGGCCGTGTTCCCCCGCATGCTCGGCTCCGTAAGCGGGGAAATAGCGCCGGGTAGCCTGGTAAACGTCTATGACAAGAACGGTGAGTTGTTCGGCGCCGGATTCTGGAATGAGTACAGCCGCACGCCTCTGCGCATGGTGCACCACGGGAAGGACGCTTTTGCCGAACGGGATCTGGATGCCGCGCTGGAACGCGCCGTGAAGCTGCGCCGGGAAGTTCTGCGCCTGGATGAGACCACGAATGCGTACCGTGTGCTGCACGGAGATTCCGACGGCCTGGGCGGCCTGGTGGTGGACCGTTACGCGGACGTGCTGAGCCTGGAGGTGAGTACTCTGGCCGTCTGGCAGAGGCTGGACCGCTGGCTGCCCCTGCTGCACCGTCTGTGCGGCACAAAGCGCCATGTGGTGCAGGTGGATGAGGGCATTGCCCGCATGGAGGGTATCCGGGCGGAGGAGGTGCCGGCATCCCCGGCTCCCGTCAGGCTGGTGAAGATTGTGGAAAACGGCATCACCTATGAAGTGGACTTCGCCCAGGGGCACAAGACGGGCTTTTTCTGTGACCAGCGGGACAACCGCCTCAAGTTCGCCTCCCTGGTGAAGGGGGCTACGGTGCTGGACCTGTGCTGCTACAGCGGCGGCTTTTCCATTGCCGCCAAGATGCTGGGCGGAGCGGCGGAGGTAACGGCTGTGGATTTGGATGAGAAAGCCGTCGCAATGGCTAAGAGAAACGGAAATATCAACTGTCAGCGCATTGACTTCGTGCATGCGGATGCCTTTGTCTATGCGCGCCAGATGGTGCGCAACGGCCGCCTGTTTGACGCCGTGCTGCTGGACCCGCCCAAATTCATCATCGGCAGGGACGGATATGAAGAGGGTATCAAGAAATACCATGATCTCAATATGTTGGGGCTGCAATGCGTGCGCCCCGGCGGGCTGTTTGTCACCTGTTCCTGTTCCGGGCTGCTTTCCCCCGCGGAGTTTGAGCATACCGTCATCAAGGCCGCCCAGCGGCAGGGGCGCAAGCTCCAGATTATGGCGATGACCGGCCCCGGCTGGGACCACCCTTTCCTGAGCACTTATCCGGAGGGCCGTTATCTGAAGGTTCTGTGGGCGATTGCCCTATAGCTGGAGGTTGAGGCCCGGGATGCATTTCGGAAAAACCTTTCAGGCGTGTTGACGTTTTTTGCCCCTCTCTGCTTTCGTGGTGGGGAATATGGCAAAACAAGTATTGCAGCGGCTCAGTTTTACGGCCGGGGAGCTGACCCCGTGGCTGGCTGGGCGCGCCGACCTGGACCCCGTGTCCCGCGGTGCCTCCCGGCTGATCAATTTTCTGGTCAGCCCCTTCGGCGGTCTCCGGCGCAGGCCGGGAACACGCCTGGTCGCCCGCGCGGGATGCCGGGATGGCATGGTGAGGCTGGTTTCCTTCAAGTACTCCACGGGCGTGCAGTTCATGCTGGAAGTGGGGCGCGGCTATGTCCGGTATTTTAAAAATGGCGCGCTTCTGACGGATACGGAAGGCAGGGTGCTGGAAACGCTTACTCCGTGGAAGACGGATGAACAGGTAAGCAACCTCCGGATGCAGCAGCTGAATGACGTGATTTACTGCGTGGAACCTTCTACGCCGCCTATGACGCTGGCCCGCTACGCAGACGATGACTGGCGGCTGGAAACGTTGGAGTTTTCCGGCATGCCTTATGAGAGTTCCCTGCTGAATGCCGTGCGGCTGGAATGCCGCATGGTGCGGGAGGGGGGCGTCAACAGGTTGCTGGCGACGGCGGACGATGATGTATTCACTCCGGAAATGGAGGGAAAGGAGTTTTTGCGCATCACCAGGAAATATGGAGAAACCGTGGCGGAGGGAAACCAGATGCCTTTTTATCATTTGACGACTCTGAGCCGGGACCTTTACAAGGGAGAGACTTTTTCCATGAACCGGGAGGACGGCTGGCGGCAGGCTTATACCTGCATCCGCGATTTCAGCCGGGAAAGCGACTACCAGGAAGGGATGGACCGCCCGGAGAGGTACACGGCTTTTTTTGAAAAAGGGGCCGATGCCAGTACCCGCGTTTATGTCAACGGCGCGTGGACGTTGGAGACTACGGGGACCTGGGATGCGGAATGGGAAATCTGCCGGGGGTATCCGGACGGCTCCAACTACCTTCCCAACCGTCCGGAATTAGTGTGGCATTCCGTGAAGAGCTTCCAGCAGAGGGAGGGGTTCCGGAATAATTTCACCCTGAGCGGCAATGAAGAGGAAATGTCCTACTACAAAATCCGCCTCATAGCTTACAAGGACGGGGCTTCTGTGGGAACGCCCGTATTCCGTGCATCAGCCGGCTCCTTCAACCATGAAGTGGTGGTGGAGGAATATGTTTCCCCGCGCAGCGCCTATCTTGCGAATGCCCTTCATCTGTCCTATCATACGCTGAGTGACTGTGATACCAATGACTGGTCTTTTGGTGCGTTCGGGGTCCGGAATGGTTATCCGTGCACGGTAGAGTTTCATCAGGGGCGGCTGTGGTTCGGAGGCACTCCTGGGCAGCCCCAGACGCTGTGGGCCAGCAGGGTGGATGATTTTTCCGCGTTTACGCCCGGAATTCCGGCGGATTCTCCCATGATTCTGACAATGGCGGCTTCCCAGCAGAACCGCATTTCCTGGATAGCTTCCCTCCGGGGGCTGATGATTGGAACCAGCGAGGGGGAATGGCGTCTGTCCGCCACCAATTCAGAAGGGTTGAATGCCTCTAATGCCGGATTTGAGCGCCATTCCGGCGTAGGCTCCGCTTCCCTGGATGCCCTGTCTGTAGAAAACAGCCTTCTTTTTGTGCAGCAGGGCGGGATGAAGGTTCGGGAATTATTTTATTCTCTGGAGGCTGACGGTTACCAGACAAGGGATGTAAGCCTGTTGTCCGACCATTTGCTGGGGGAGGGAATTGTGGACTGGACTGTACAGAGGAGCACGGCGTTCCATGTCTGGTGCGTTCTGGGTGACGGCAGCGCCGTATGCATGACCCTGAACCGGGAGCAGAATGTGGTGGCGTGGCATGCACACCGCCTGGAACACGGCCGCATTCTGTCCGTGGCGTCCCTGCGCGGTTCCCGCAACACACCGGATGAGGAAGTATGGTTTGCCGTGGCGCGCGGGGCAGGGGAGGATGCCTGCATTACGGTGGAATGCATGGCGGATGGGAATGCCTGCCTGGATGCCTGCACGGAGGCTGTCGTGAAGGGGGAGATGCTGTCCGGCCTGAGCCATTTGGCGGGATGCGGCGCCTTTCTGGTGGGCGGGGACGGCGCATGCATGGACATCAGCGTTGACGGAGCCGGGAATGCCGCCTGCCCCGGAAAGGGGGATGGGGAAATAGTATCCGTAGGCCTGGCCGCTCCGGCGGAAGTAAGGACGATGCCCCTGGAAACGCTTGAGACGCTGGGTTGCTTTAAAAAGCAGCTCGGTGCGCGCGTCCTGCTTCATGAAAGCACCCTGAAGTTCCGCTACGGAACGGGAGCACCGGAAGCTTGGAGGGATTTCCAGCACGGCAGGTACGGTGTTTCCGAACCTTACTCCGGCTACGTGCGGATGAGCCACAACTATGGTACGGATGAGCAGTCTTCCTTTGCCCTCCGTGTGGAGACGCCGGCTCCATTTAACCTTCTGGCCCTGGTGCTGGATGTGGAATTGTAGGAGCAGGAGCGCGCTTACGGCTGTTCAGCCGCTTCCTCATGGGAAAGCATGTGCACAATGACCTTGATGCCGTGTTTTTCCCCGGCAGCCTTCGCCAGGGAGCGAATGGCGGAGGCCGTCATTCCATTGCGGCCGATGATGCGTGCCACGTCCGTTTTTTCCAGAATCAGGCGGAAGCGGACGGCGTCTCCCTGCGGGGATTCCGCAACGCGCAATTCCGCCTGTTCCGGGTGTTGCACGAATTGCAGGGCGATCAATTGCAGGTACTGGCGGATTTGTTCTACGGCAGGATGCATGAAGGGAAATGTGGGTTATTTCCATGAACCCTACTATAAAACCGCCTGATTGAAAAGATGCAATTCCAGGCATTCCCTGAAAAAAGAAAGTCGCCCCGACCGTAAAACGGCCGGGGCGCCCCAACTACCCTATGAAACTGGATCGGTTAAGATCCAGAGAGCTTTTTTAACGAGCGCTCACCTGCTCGTGAGCGCAATATAGTGGAGGAAAAGGGGATACGCAAGTATTTTTTCATGGGAACAATGTTTTTATTCAATGGAAACAGCATTGTATTTTTACTGCATTTTGACAATGCCGGGCCGGAGGGAATGACTGTTGTTATTGTCATGAAATCATCTTCCGGGAAGCAGTTCATAAGTGAACCCCTTCAGGTATTCCGTTTCCGGAATATTCAATAAAACCGGATGGTCCGCTCTTTGGCCGTGTTGCTGCATCAGGCGCAGGGTAGCCGGAGCGTCAATGGCGGCGTCAAGCACACTCTCACGGAACAGGTCCGCTCCGGCGTGGTGGGAACAGCAGAAGGTGGAAAGGATGCCTCCCGGGGCCAGAAGCTTCATGGCGCGTAGGTGGATTTCCTTATATCCGCGCATGGCGTCATGCACAGATTTTTTGTTTCTGGTAAAAGAGGGAGGGTCCAGGATAATCAAATCCCATTTGTGTTCTCCTCCGTCCCGGACGAGGGCCGCTTCCTTTTTCAGGAAGTCAAACGCGTTATCCGTGACGCACTGCACGGAGACTCCGTTCAGGCGGGCGTTTCGCGCTACGGCGTCCATGGCGTCCTGGGAAACGTCCACGGCCGTTACCTCCGAGGCTCCGGCCAGGGCGCAGGCCAGGGCGAAACCGCCCTGGTTGCAGAAGCAGTCCAGTACGCGGCGTCCGCGGGCGAAGCGCGCCACGGCGGCGTAATTGTCAAGCTGGTCCAAATACAGGCCGGTTTTTTGCCCCGTCTGCAGGTCAATCATGAATTGCACGCTGCCGCTGCGTGCGGCAAAAGGCTCCGGTTGCTGCCCCCGCGCCACCCGGACGGAGGGGGCAATGCCCTCCGCCGCCAGCATGGGGGAATCATTCCTGACAATAATCCCGCGGGGAGAAAGAAGGTCTTCCAGAACATTCAGGATGATGGGGAGGCGGCGTTCCATGGCGATCGTCAGCGTCTGGACGACCAGATAATCCGCGTAACGGTCCACAATGAGGCCGGGAAGCCCGTCGGATTCGCTCCAGACGAGCCGGGTGAGGGTTTCCTCCGGAAGCAGACGGCGGCGCAGTTCCACTGCCTGGCTGATGCGCCTGGAAAAGAAATCTCCGTTCAGTTCCTGTTTGCGGCGGGAGAAACGCCGGGCGACGATCTGGGAATGGGGATTGAACATGGCGGAACCCAGAAAGCGGTCCTTGAAATCCTTCAGGGCCACGACGTCCCCCGGCTGCGGGTTGCCGAAGACCTTGCGCACTTCCGTGCCGTAAACCCAGTCGTGTCCTTGAAAAATACGTGCTCTTGGAGAAATAATCAAACCTGCCATGTCAGGAAAGGCAATACATGATCGGGGGGGAAAGTTCAAGGGTAATGCGGGCGGTTTCCTGAACGGATGGGGAAAGGGTGGAGGCCTCCGTACCCGGGGATTTTTTGCGCAAGTGCGCCGCTGTGCATCATTCCGGGACTATTTCGGTTGAAAATGCCCGGAAACGCAGTAAAATAGGGCGCGTTATGAAAGTAGAAACTTTTGAAACTCCCCAGGATGCTGCCAAGGCTTTGGCAGGAGAAGTTGCGGAATTGATCCGTACGCGCGCCGCTGAAGGCAAAAACGTGGTTCTCGGCCTTGCCACGGGCGCCACTCCGCTGCCTTTTTACGCGGAACTGGTTCGCATGCATAAAGAGGAAGGCCTTTCCTTTGCCAACGTCATTTCCTTCAATCTGGACGAATACAGCGGCCTGGATCGTGACCATCCGGAGTCCTACTGGTATTTCATGCACACCAACCTTTTCAACCACATCGACATCAAGCCGGAAAACATCAATCTGCCCTCCGGCACGGTGAAGGATGATGAAATTGCCGCCCACTGCGCCGCCTATGAACAAAAGATCAAGGACTGCGGCGGTATTGACCTCCAGATTCTAGGCATTGGCCGGACTGGCCATATCGGCTTTAACGAACCCGGCTCTGATGACACCACCATTACCCGGCAGGTTCATCTGGACGAACTGACCCGTTCCGACGCCGCTCCTGCTTTCGGCGGTATTGAAAATGTTCCCACCACCGCCATTACCATGGGCGTGGCTACCATCATGGGCGCTCGTGAAGTGGCTCTGATGGCTTGGGGTGAAAAGAAGGCGTCCATCGTGAAGAAGGCTGTTCAGGGGCCTGTGACGGTGGAGGTGGCCGCCTCCTACCTTCAGAAGCATCCGAACGCCAAGTTCCTTCTGGACAAGGGAGCTGCTTCCCAGCTTTAATTTTACGTTGTAGCAACGGAAACGCCGTCTTTCCCTGTTTCGTGGAAAGGCGGCGTTTTTTTATGGGATGAAGGAAGGCGGGAACTTCTTCTTTCCATGGAGGTTATATGAGATAATGCCGCCTATTCAGGCGAAAGGGAAGGGGCGGAGGCTGGGCAGGGTAGATTTTGTATCATCGTATACTAATTCACATGTTCGTGTAGCGATACGTTCCAAACTACTAACATATATATGGCGAGTGCTGAGTGGCATCCGTCATTTTTATTGGAGATAACCGGGGATTTCTTTTTCATCACGTCTGAGGCGTGTTGTTGCTGGCCCAGGAACTCTTCATGATTTCCGGTGAACTAAGCGTTTAGTTCAGAAACAAGAAACTATCAGGAACATGAATAATTATATTCCTCTAAACAAGGCAGTCGGCTCGAAGGTCATCTGCGACGGATACCAGGCTCTCATCCCTCAGAAGCTCGGAGTCGATGCGATGACGTTCAACTTTGACGGGTCGGAGTGCGAACACGCCACTTGCGCCGGAGCGCCGGAAATGTTCATCAAGGTCGAGGAAGACGGCCTGTATTATTTCGGCGTGGAGGCTGACGACACAGGCAGTATCTCCATTGCGGGCGAGGAACTTTGTGAGAAGGATGGGACACCGACCAACGGCAAGCTGAATCTGGCAACTGGTATCAGGTACCTGAAAGCGGGCTATTACAAGGTGGCCTTATCTTACACGAATAATGCCTACACCCCCGTCAGCAACAACGCTGCCGCGTTTAACGTCACGATGGACAAAGAACCCATTAAGGAAGGGAAGTACGAAGGGAACTCGACAATGAAGCGCGAATTCTCACCGTCCCCCAAAATCAAATTGTGGACGATTGAGAAGGAATCCACCATTACCTGTGAAGAGTCCAAGAAAGTGGAGGTGACGCTCGAAGAACCTGCACCCGTTATCAAAAAAGGTATTGGCGCTTGCAAAACGAAATTCATCATCCCGCAAATCATCATAACGGCTTGTAAGGATGAAGTGCTTGAGCGATGGAACCCGCGCGTCCAACAAGTTTCTGCCGGTTCCACGATTCTTGTGCTCACGGGAACTTATAGAGACGCCCTCAAAAACCCTCTCGTTACCGAAGATGAAGCCATCGAAGCGGTCACTGTAATGAACGGTTATCAATCTCGTGCAGAAGTTGGAATATGGCACACGTCGGAAGCTTCCCTCGCTCACGAAGAACACCATCGCCGTCAATACAATGATGCCTTCAAATTCTACTGGGACAATTTGAGAATACAGGATTCGATCGAATTAAAACCTGTTTCCTGCGAAAAATTTCCGAAAATGGATGATGCCTTGGCAGAAATGAGGAAGTCCGTTCTTAATTGGACAACCACCTACTTGACCGCTGTTAAGCACTATATTGAATTGTTACCGGATGATGCCAATGATCGTCCCTACTGTGCCGGACAAAAAGTTCTGAATGAGGCGACCCGGAAGATTATTGCCCAGGCAAAGGCCAATGGATGGAGCAGAGTACCTGATGAAGTCACGGAACCGGGAACGATTGAACCGCCCTGTTTCCTTCCGCCTGTCAACGGCATGTATGCCCGCAGCGTGGCTGCTGCGGAGGAACCGGCTCCCTTGACCCTCTCCATTGCGGATACCTCCCGGTTCAGGGAAGGCAGAATCACAGTCCGCTTCCGCAACGAAGGAAACGAGCCTGTCCGGATTCCGGACGAAATCAATGACGAAACAGCCGATTATTTCTTTCTGACGGTGTTGAGGACAGAACGGGAGGATTCCCGCATTCTGAACTCTGAATTGGGGAAAATGACTTTTCTGCGACCCTTGAACTACCGGGAACTTGCCCCCGGTCAGGAATACAGTGTCACGATTCCGGTGTGCCTGGATGAAGTCGATCTGGAAGGCTGGAAACAATGTTCTTGTGAACTCGAAACGCGCTACTATAATCAGCAGGGTAAGGATTGTTTCCTGGGGATGCTCCGGGCGACGGCCAAACTCATGCTGTGATGAAGAAAATCCTCCAGTTTTTAGTACTTCTGGCAAGCCTGTCCCTCCATGCTGCGGCATGGGGGGACATGGCCGACAACGGAGTGGAATGCTCCGTGGTGATGGAAAAGACCCGGTTTGACGCAAGAGAGACGTTCCCTGACTTTAAACTGGTGTTCACGAACAAGGGCGAAAAGACCGTGCGCCTGTTTGATGACTTCTATCCCCTCAAAGATGACGGCCCTAATATCCATATCGAAATATGGGAAAAAGTGGGAGGGAAAAGATATGGGTACAGAGTGGGCAAAATAGAGAATCCAATAGCCTGTTATGTAGCCGGGTATAAAATCGAACGGGTAGCGGCTTTGATACGCTTCATTACGTTGAAGCCGGGAGAAAAGCATGAAGTCCCCATCAAGGAAGCTTACCTGTTGCTGACGTATTTTGACCGTCTTCGCAATGGTCAGAACTATGAGCTGGAAGTATGTTTCAGGGATGGATATGCGGAACCCGGTGTTCGGAGGGTGTATATAGGGAAGACTGAATTTCATACGTCGAGCCGGTCGCCCAAAGGAGTGGCTCGGTGAATGTTCAACGTGGATTCAATGAGAATGGTGAAAGTCTCTTTTCATCACGTCTGAGGTGTGTTGTTGCTTCTTTGAGGTTCCCGGTAGGGTTTGTCATCAGGTTACACGGCCAGTCACCTGTGCATCAGAGGAATGTTTCCCTACCAGCGGAAAATACCGGTATTCTCAAGTTTTGATCAAGGGGCAGGCAGGGTAGACTTTGATGTGGAATCATGGGATGGCAACAGGTCTGTGAGAAACTGTTGACCCCTTCCACTGTGCCTGAAGGATTTTTCCGGACAGTAAAAGGCCGCAGCTATTTGAGCCATGCCAGAAATTCATGGTTGCCGTCCGTTCCCGTGATGGGGGAGGGTTCGCACCCCATCCAGGAACGGTTCAGCTCCTCCGTGACGAAAGTGCGTATGGAGTCCACCGCCCGCTGGTGCAAAGCCGGATCCCGGACGATGCCGCCGGGGCCTATGTCTTCCGGCTGAAGTTCAAACTGGGGCTTGATGAGCACCAGGGCGTCTCCTTCTTTTTTCAGCAGGGGAAAGGCGGCTGGCAGGATTTTTTTCAGAGAGATGAAGGAGACGTCGGAAACGATCAGATCCACTTGTTCCCCAATATCCTCCGGAGTCATGTAGCGGGCGTTGAATTTTTCCTTCACAATGACGCGGGGGTTCTGACGCAGTTTCCAGACGAGCTGGTTGGTTCCTACGTCTATGGCATGCACTCTGGCGGCTCCGTGCTGGAGCAGGCAGTCCGTGAAGCCTCCTGTGGAAGCCCCAATGTCAAGGCAGACCTTGCCTTCCGCAGAAACGGGGAAGGCGTTCAGGGCTCCTTCCATTTTCAGGCCGCCGCGGCTGACATAGCGGGGACGGTTTCTGATGGCGATATCCGCGTCTTCATTAACCTTGAGACCAGGCTTGGTGGAGGGATGCCCCCCCACGCTCACTTCTCCGGCAATGATGAGCCGCTGGGCCAGTTCCCGGGATTCTACGAGATTGCGGGAAACCAGAAGGATGTCGAGTCGTTGCTTGCTCATGATTCGGAAAAAGATGTGGACGCAGGTATTTCATGAAACCGTATGAAGAATCAAGAAAAACCGAACTCAGAAAGACATTTGGGCGTAAAAATGCGGCATTCCCCGTACTGGAGCATTTTACGATTGATTCAAGGCCGGTTTATAGGAGATTCTGCGGCGGATGGAACACCGCTACAGGCAATTGATGCGCAGAGTCAGGCTTTACCTGCTGACGGAGGTGCGCAAAAAATCGTGGACCAGCAAGTTCCTTTCCGCCAGGGTTTTTGATTCTGTTTACTGGTCGTGGAACAGGCAGTCCGTAGCGACGGGCGCCGCCTGGGGGGCTGCCGCAGCGATTGCCCCGCTTCCCATGCAGAGCCTGTGGGGCGTTTTCGCCTGCCTGTGGCGCAAGGGCAATATTCCCGTAGCCATTCTGATGGCGTGGCTTTCTCCCCCCGGCTTTACCTTTTTTGCCATTCCCGCTCAATGGTGGCTGGGGTGGTTTCTTTTTTCGGTTTTGGGACTCCCTACATCCGGAGCGAACTGGGAGATGCTGAAAGCGGGAGTTCAGCAGTGGTCCTGGGAACCGTTTGGCGGATTGAGCATCGGCATGGTAAGCCTGGAATTCGCAGCGGGCTGGATTGTTTCCAGCGTGGTTCTGGGTGGACTGTGCTACGGACTGGTGCAGTTGGGATGGAGGATAGGCCATTTCCTGCACAGCAGAAGAACGAGCGGCGAGGCGTAAAAAATTGCCGCCTAAGTAAGGCAACGCGGAGCCGGAAAGCCGGGCAGTCCGCAGAAATCAGACGGCTACTTCCATCAGCAGAACAGTTGAGTTCTGGAGGGCTTCCATGGAGACGGTTTCCGTATCCGTAATTCCGGCTCCGTCCCGACTGTGCAATATGGCATCTCCTATTTTTATTTCTCCTTCTATCACGAAGATGTATACGCCCGTGTTTCGTCCCTTGAATTGGTATTCCCGTTCTATGCCCCTGTCCAGCTCCGCCCAGGAAAACCAGGCCTGCTGCATGATGGAAATATCCGTTTCCGGGGCCAGGAAGGTAGAAATTTCATTGTGTTTCAGCAGGGGAGCAATGTTGTAATCCCGGTACCTAGGAGGCGCGTTGACTCTGTCCGGAATAATCCATATTTGCAGGAATTCCAATGGTTCCGTGGGGCTGTCGTTGAATTCGCTGTGCAGGATGCCCGTTCCGGCGCTCATCACCTGGATTTTTCCGCGCGTGATAGTGTGGCTGTTGTTCAGGCTGTCTCCGTGGCGGAGCCTTCCTTTCAGAGGGATGGAAACCACTTCCATATTTTTGTGCGGATGGGTGCCGAAGCCTTCTTCCGGGAGAACCTTGTCGTCGTTGAGCACGCGCAGAGCTCCGAATTGCATGCGTTCCGGGTTGAAATAATTGGCGAAGCTGAATGTGTGGTATGTATCCAGCCATCCGTGGTTGGCATGTCCACGGGAGGATGCACGGTGAATGGTAATGTTCATGATTGATATAGGGGGAGTGGGAGCGGTTTTCCGCTTGCAGAATGTTTGACCGGCTGCAACTCTGGGCTGTTCAAGGCGAATGACATTATTTCCAGGACCGTAAAATAAATCGGCAACACAAATTGGTGGTGCAATGTCTCTTCTTTTAGGGTAGCGTGCTGCAGTACCCGTGCAAAGAAGACAAGGCTTATGGCTCAGCGGACATTTATGAGATGGATCAAGGGACTGATTCCCACAGTGATTATTTTGCTGGGGGCGTTGTTGCTGGGCTGCATATGCTACATCTCCATCTGGGGGGTGCCTTCCTTCGTTGTGCAGCGGGTGGAGCAGGCTCTTCTGGAAAAGGGCATTCCCTCCCATATAGAGACGCTGAAAGTTACTTTGTGGCCCCGTGCCGTCGTGACACTGAAAAATGTGGAATTGCTGGATCCGGAGGCCATGCCGGAAACTCGCCGGCCCATAGTTCTGCTGCATGAGGCGGATGTGGCGCTGAATTGGAAAAAACTGATAGAAGGACAAGTAGTGCCGGAGCGGGTGAATGTGAAGGGGATGGACGTCTCCGTGCCCGTAGATGCGGGGAATCTGGAAAAAGTTTTTTCCGTAACGGGGGTGAACGCGGAATTGAATCTGGGGCGGCCCGGCATGGTGGACATCGTCAAGGCAGATGCCGTTGTGCAGGGCATCCGGGTGACGGCCCAGGGGGCATTTTCCATTGGTCAGGATGATTCCGGAGACTTTACGCTGACGGCTCAGGATATGGGCGCCGTCAGAGAGCAGTTGAATCAGGTCCTGAATTACATGGACCGGGTGAAGTGGCCTGATGCATCTCCTCCCCGCCTGATTGTCAATTTAAGCGACGATCCGAAAGGCGGCGTGCGTGTAGGCATGGATTTGCAGGCGCCTGTTCTCAGGTACGGAAAAATCATGGTCAGGGATTTCCTGTTCAGCGGGGATTACGCGGATTCCGTTATCATGGCCAAACACTTTACCATGCGGGATGCGGAAACGGCCGGTTTCGTCAGCCTTTCCCTCCAGGCCGATTTGAAAAAGCGCACGCTGATCTGGGATGTCCGCAGTACGGCTCCTCTGGTCTCCTGGGCGGTGGCTATTGTTGATGAAGCTCTGGTGCCGAAGGAAATGAAGTTTCTGAGCGAGCCGCATGTACAGATATCCGGTCGTGCGGTTTTTTCGGAAAATTGGGAAGGCGTGGAACATCTGAATGCTTTAGGTTCCGGATCCATGGGAGCATTTTCCGTGCTTGGGGAAAAATTCCAGAGGGCCTCCTGCGATTTCAGTTATGAAAACGGTAATTTTTATGTAACTGATCTGGATATAAGGCATCCCGGAGGCAGTTTTTCCGGCAAGGTAATGGGAGTGGACGGAGAGATTAAGATAGACGTTCACAGCACTCTGCCTATGAAGGCGATGCTGGGGATGGCCCGTTCCATTGCCCCGGAGGATGCGAAGCTGCCGCCAGCGCTGGAAATCAGGGGAGACCCGGAATTGAAGGTGTACGGTTCCGTGGATATGGGAAAGGGGTGGAAAGGGCCGTTCCAGGTGGACCGCCTCCAGATTGAGGCTTCCGTGGCGGATGTCTTTTACCAAGGAGTGGAATTCGTTTCCGCTGCGGCCAGGGCGGAATTGATTGGCCGTTCTATTAACGTCACCCAATTGGAATTGGTGCGGGATGACGGCCGGGTGAAGCTGGAAGGAAGCTATCTGGGCACCGACCTTGTTTTTACGCTGGAATCTAATCTGAAGCCTGAACTGCTGGAGACTCTGGCTGGAAATTGGTTTTCTGTCCCAGAACATTTGCAGCTTCCGGAAAAAGCGGTTTTATGGGTGCACGGCAGGCTGGATATTCCGGAGGGCAAGCCTGTGGAGCCGACTCTGGTCCGAGCACGCATCCATGCGGAGAATCTTGCCTGGAACAAGGTTCCTGTCAAAACGGCGGATGTGGAAGCGGAATACCGTCCCAACCAGCTTTTTGTGCAAAATTGCCGGATGGAAATGGAAAAGGGCGTCTTTGAATTGTTCGCCAACGGTTTTCTGGACGGTCAGATGTTTGTGATGGGGCAGTCCACGGTTCCGCTGCAAACGATAGACCAATTGTTGAGCATGGAGGATGACGACTTTTTCATGAACCGCTTTGTCTTCCGCAAGGATTCCGGCCTGGAGTTTTCCTTCCAGGGAACGTTGGGTCTGTACAATCTGGAAAAGGCTTACGACTTGCAGGCTACTGTTTCCGCAACCAACACGCGCTACAGGGGGGTGGACTTGAAGTCTGCCCGGGCGGATGCCCATCTGGTGACAGACCAGCTGGTGCTGACCAATGTGACGACTGTGGTTTCCAACGGAAATTACCTGTCTTCCGTCGGATTGTCCGGAGGCCCTTCGGAATGCACGCTCAAGGCCAAGAGCATAGATTTCCGTTTTGTGCAGGATACGGTGGAAGTGCTTGGTCTGGAGGGGCAGGCCTATCCCGGCTATACCCTGCGGATGTTTTCCGATAGTGCCGCCAGGGTTTTGAAGGAGTTTGTCTTTACCCGGCCCGTAACGCTTTCCGGCGGCGGCATGTTTCCGATGGGGGATGACATGAAGCTGATGAAGGGGCGCATCCGCTTTGACGCTTCCGCCGGGCGCGTGCGCTATCCCCTGCTGGGAACCACGCTGGACCTCGGAAGGACAAAGGGGGAAGTGTTGATTTCTCCGCAATGGGTGGTTGTGGACAAGATGATGGGAACCATCTGGGACGGAACCTTCACGGGGCGCGTTCTGGCGCAGATTGACGATGGGGATGCCCTGAACGGTTCTTTTGTCCTCCAGGACATGAATTTGACGTCTATCGGGAAATCCTATGACAAAAAAATGGAGAAAGCCACTGTGCACGGAGCCATTGAGTTTTCATCCAAGGGCGGCAATATGAATTCTATTCAGGCGAAGGGGGAGGCTGCCCTGGTGCATGGCGACCTGGTGGAAATTCCCCTGTTCGGATTTTTGGGGGAAGCCCTCTCTAATTACATTCCTGGACTGGGGCATCTGATTAATTACAAGATATCCAGGGCCGATTGCGATTTTTCCATTGAGAAGGGTTATGTGCGCACCAGTAATTTCGTGGCCCAGGGAAGCAACATGTCTCTGGAGGGGGGAGGCTGGATACGCCTTTCCGATTTGCAGGTCAATTCAGATTTCAAGCTGGGGCTTCGCGGTTTGCCGGGGTTTATTACTTCCCCGGTTTTCCTGTTGGCCGGAGGGCTGTTTCAAGTGCGGGGAACGGGGCCTTTGAGCAATGTTTCCTGGAATTTCGCTCCGTTTTCCGGGGGGAAAGCTCCTGTTCCCCCTGCGTCGGTTTCCACGCGGAAGAGGTAGAGCATGGCAAAAGGAGCATGAAAAGAGACGCTTTGTCCTTCGTCAAACGAAGGCCTTTCCTGCCTCCCGGCATGACTCAGGAGAGCCATGCGGATGCAGCTTACGCCGCAGGAACGCCCTCGGAACCCCGGCACTCTGCCTCACGGACCGGAACCCGGAGCTGGTAGGAATATCTCCGGGGCACTCAGGTCCAGAATTGTCCGGGCTTCCTGGTCTGACTGACTGCCCTCCACCTCCATTTGAGCGCATGCGGCGCCGGCAGGACATCATCATCGTTCCGATGATCCACAAATAATCAGAGGGGGCGCCTTCCGCGGCCTGCGCGGAAAACGCCCCCTCCTTACTTCCTTGATGACTTCAGGTTGTTACTGAAGAAATATTCTAGAAACTCCGGGACACCCCTGCGTTCACGCGGTGGTAGCAGGAGCTTCCCCTCACTTCCAGCCCGTAGCCCCCGTACACGCTCCAGCGCTCATTGCACTGCAGGGACGTGTTGTACTCCGCGCGCAGGCCGTGCCGTTCCGGGCTCACCGCCCTTCCTCTCCAGCCCATGTCGCTGTACGGGCTGTACACCGTTGCTTCCGGCACGTCCCTCAGCACGTCCCCCACATAGGACACGCGCAGCGACTGCGCCCACGGCCTCCCCTTCCATTCGTCCGTCCTGCCTATTTCCAGGCCCACGGGAATGGACAGGCGCTTCAGCGCCGCCCCTCCGAAGTCACGGCCATACCCTCCCTGTTCCCGGAAGGCATCCTGCCGGCCATGCGTGAATTCCATCCTCACGAACGGCGTCAGCCTCCACCCTCCCGCACAGCCCGCCGTCCGGGACACTTCCGCCTGCGCCAGCCACGTCTCGTTGTTCCATTTGCCCGTGGAGGCCGGCGCCCCGCTCAGGCGGCTGGTCATGTTGTTGCGCGTTTCCGCCCACGTGAGGCTTCCCTTGAAGATCCAGTACGCCCTGTTGCTTTCTTCCATCAGGCGTCCCCAGTACAGGGAGCCCATCCGGGTGTCCTGCGTGTTGCGCCCCTGGAAATCCCGGCTTCTGGCATGGCCGCAGAGCTGCCCGAAGGCGATCCCCCAGATGCCCTTGTCCTCCCCTCCCATGCCGCTGTCCGCCCCCACGGAGTAGCCGCCTCCGTTGTAGTCGTAGCCGTCCACGCCTCCCCGGCTGCGCTGCCGGGCGAAGTCGCCCAGCCCCATGCCCCACAGGTTGCGGGCATGCCTGTCGGTCAGGCGCGGCACGCTCAGACGGGAGAGGACATTGCCGCCCAGGGCCGCCGCGTTGGACGCCGAGCTCCAGAGGGAGTTGACGGCCAGTTCCCCGGCCAGTTCCGGGTCAACGCGGCTGATGGGGGTTCCGTCCGCTTTCCAGACCAGCTGGAGCTGTTCGGCGTAGCCGTCGCCGTCCGCGTCCGTCCACCGGTGGCTCCAGGTTCCCGTGTAGGCGTAGGGGTCATCCACCCGGGCCGTTCCGGTGGCCTGGGAGACGGCCCCGTCAAAGTCCCCCCTCATGGATGTGCTGCACATCCGTCAGCACGTGGAAGACGCGGTCCTGCTTCCAGGAGCGGTCCGCGTAGAACCAGGGAGCGTTGGCTTCCGTGTCCGCCACGCCGATGTATCCCCCGGCCGTGAAGGTTTCCAGAGCGGAGAGCATCAGGCCCGGGCCGAAGGCCGGCCCGGCCTGGAGCTGGTAGCGCATATCGAAGGTGAAGCCGTGGGAGAGGTCGGCGTTGTGGGTGTTGATGAAGGCGCTCTCCCCGGGGCGCAGGACGGCGCCAGGGCCGGAGAGGGTGAAGCTGGAGGCGTTGGCCGTGCTTCCTCCGGTGATTTCCAGCACGCCCTTTTCCACCGTCAGGGAGGAGTTGTATCGTTTATCCATTATTTCCTCAGGATTCCTGCCGAAGACAACATCGTGTTCCAGCAGGAGGACGCCGCCATAGAGGGTGGTATCCGCGCAGAAGTTGTTGTACCGGCTGGCGGCAAGATGCGTATCTTCTCCCTGGTAGAGTTCGCCGCTGAAGACGATCCCCTCTTCCGCGGCAAGCGTCAGATTGGGCGTATAAAGTGAAGAAAACAAAGAACCGTTCATGTCAATGGCATTCGCAATGCCGTTTTCCACCACGGGGAAGCCATCGTCGGACTGGCCGATGACGACGCCCCCAACCATGTTGCCGCTGAAAAGCACGTCCTTCGTCAGAGCGAGCAGGTCGCATTTCCCTCCCATCGTGATGGCTCCCCCGGAAGTCTTGGCATAATTGTTGATAAACGTAGCTCCATCGCTGAAAGAAATATCCCCATCGCTGTAAATCACACCGCCATAAGCATCAGCACTTCCGGAGTAAACAAAATTTTTGATGAAACTGGGGTTGGGCCCTATGGTGAAAGTACCACGATTGTTGCTGTGATAAATAGCCCCGCCCCTGGCGTTCCCTGAATTACTGGAAGCATAGTTGCCGGTAAACACGGCTCCAGCTCCAACGCTGATAGGGTATATTAAGTTACAAATAGCCCCGCCATGGGCGTTCTTTAAACTAGTAGCAACATAGTTGTTGGTGAACACGAATCCATCTCCAATGGTTAAAGGAGAACGACCGCCGCTGTTATAAATAGCCCCGCCATAAATATACTCCGAAGTATTGGAGTCGAATACTACCCCGTACTCAGAAGAAATTGACGTTAATTTGGTTGATATAAAGAAAACTCCTGTGTTCGCATTACACAGGATGATGGAATTCAGTTCCAATTTTTCTCCTGTGGGAAATTGGGAATAATCATATAAACCTGACGAACTCAGCCCGGCCAGGTCAATGGTGCGGGACACCTCCGGATCATTGGAACGGAAATGGACAGCTACCTTCAGGGCTGAGGTCAGAGAAGAATCATCATTGCACAGGATAACGGTATCCCCGGAAGACAGCGCCCCGGAAGAGGACAATTCCTGAAGCGTGCGGTACACGTTCCCGGACGGGTCGGTTGCCTGGGAGGCGTCCACTACGAACTCCGCCCCGGAAGCGGCGCTCGCCATCGTTACGGAACACAGAAGCGCCCCCAGCAGAAAACGGCGCAACGGCCATGGAAGAGTAAGTCTCATATCTTTTAATAAGAATTGTTAATATTGGGAAGGCCGCTAAGTAACGGATTTCGAATCCGCTGTTTAAATGGCGCGTTGACAGAGAAAGTTTTAGAAAATATCCCGCTTATTCCAAAATAGTTCCTGCCGGAAACGGCAGGCGCGCGTCATTCCCCCGAAGAACAGCGGCAGCCAGTAGCCGGAGAGCCATGAAAAAGAAATACAATTATTTTATCATCAATATATTTTCGTTCATGCAAATCATACGGTTTCCATGGCGGCATGAAAAAATATATTTCCTACTAAAATAATAGGATTGACAGCGGATTCGAAATGCGATTATCAACATCCCGTTTTTTACAAGTCAGGAAACCCCTGCATAGTTATGTGGAACCGTTTATTCCCTTAGTTATTTTTTCTCTCTATGAGGGGATATTATATTTCAATTTTGTTTCCGGGCTGCAGGGGGGTATGTTCTCATTTGGGAAATATACGGATAATTTTTTTGAAAATCTGTATTTTCCTTTTTCCGGGGATCATGGGAATCAATGGATTCGGAAATAAAGAGGCCATTCTGTAAAGCAGATAGCAGGAGAGACGGGCAAAACAGTCCATGGGAAAGGAAGGGAGCCCGATTTGGTCCGTGTGTGAACCCTATGAAAGAAAGGAGCAGAGAGGAAGCCGCAAAAAAGGGCGCCCGGCATGCGACGGCGCCCCAATGAAGAACGGTGAATTCCGTTATTTACCGGATTTTCCCAGTTTGTACCCGGCGTAGGTTTCCGTGTTGTACAGGGGCTGTTTGTCCGGTACGGCGTAGCCGATGGATTTGCGAATGGCGAGGAAGTCCGCCACGCCTTCCGGCCCCACCTGGTTCAGAGGAGCTTTGTGCAGACCGGCCATCAGCACCATGCGGCAGTAGGCGTCCGCATTTTCCATGAACCATTCCGCTTCTTCCACGTCACGTGCTCCGGTAATGACTCCGTGGTTTTCCATGAAAACGACGGTGGACTGTTTGGCCGCTTCCGCCACGGCCCGGGCCGTTTCCAGAGAGCCGGGCGTTCCGTAAGGGGCCAGCGGGATGTGTCCCAGGAAGATATCCGCTTCCGGATTGATGCCGGAGGGGGGAACCTGTCCGGCAAACAGGAAGGCATTGCAGTGCGGGGGGTGGGCATGGATGCAGGCATTGACGCCCACGGATTTCATCATGGCAATGTGCGTTTTCACCTCGCTGGTGGAGGGGCGGATGCCCGCCTTCTGGCGCGCGTCCATGTCCACCATGCAGATGTCTTCCACAGTCATGAAGCCTTTGGAACACAGGGTGGGGGAGCAGAGCAGCAGGTTCTGTGCCACGCGCACGGAGATGTTGCCCCCGTTGCCGTCCACATATTCCCGGTTCCACAGGCGGCGCCCTATGTCGCACATGCGTTCCTTGATGACCAGAATTTCCGGGGAATGGAAGAATTCATTCACTTCCTCCCGCGTGACGGGGTTGTATTTTTTCCATGGGAACACTTTGTCCGGTAGGGGAGGGGAGATTGACCAGTCTTCTGACATATTTTGTTATTGGTTGAACTTTTCGTAAGCGGCTTCCTGGGAACCCGGCATATATGTCCGGTAGGTGATGCCGAAGGCGTCCCGAGCCTGCTCCGGCGTAGAGTACACCCCGGCGCCTGCAAAGGCAAACATGGATGCGCCCAATACCGTACTTTCTGACACTTCAGAGACTTTGACGGGAATCCGGAGAATGTCTGCCCTCATCTGGGTCCAAACGCTGTTTCTGGCGCCTCCGCCCACCAGGATGAGGAATTCGCTTTTGAAGCCGCCCACGGATTCCAAACGGCGCAGGCGGGATTTCAGCCGCCAGGTGAGCGCCTCCATGGCGGCGCGGTAGATATGGCCGCGTGTTCTTCCCAGCACCAGTCCGTTGATGGAGCCTTTCCGGTCTCCGGAAGCCAGGAAGTCCGGAACCATTGTCACGCCGTCGCAGCCGGGTGGGACGGCGTCCGCTTCCGCATCCATGGTGTCATAGGATTCCCCGTGAAAGCAGGCTGCTTTAACCCATTCGATAATGCCGGAGCCCAGCCATTGGAGCCCGGGGTTAAGAAGGCCGGATTCCGCGTCGAATTCTGCCGTGGCTCCGTCCTCATAATCTTCCCGGGTCAGCCTGGCCTGTGCGGAGCGCGCCATCAGGATTTCCCATGTTCCGGAGGAAAGGACGGGCTGGTTTTTGTCTGCACCGGAACCGAAAATGGCGAACTGGGTGTCGTGCCCGGCGGAGATAACGGGAATGCCCGCCAGGGCCGGGAGATTCATCGCGTCTGCCGCTTCCGGCGTAAGGAGGCCAATGGTTTCCCCTGCATCCACGATGGGGGGGAAGAGGCCGCGGCTCAAACTGAGGCGGTTCAAAATGAATTCGGAAAAATCTCCCGTTTCCAGATCCGTGAGCTGGGAGGTCCCTGCCATGGTCCGGTCTGTTGCCATGATGCCGGTGAGCTTGTAGGCCAGCAGGTTGGAGATGAAGAGCCACGCATGGGCTTTTTCCAGAAGTTCCGGGCGGTTTTCCTTGAGCCAGACGAGTTTGTAAATGGTGTTGAAAGCAAAAGCTCCCACGCCGGAGATACGGTTAAGTTCCTCCTGGGAGATATATTTGCCGATGTTTTTCATGACCTCCGCCGTGCGGGGGCATTTCCAGGAGATGACTGGATAGAGCAGGTTGCCGGCTTCATCCACCAGCGCGCCGTCCACGCCGAAGGTGGTAATCGTGGCGGCCGTCACCTGTTCCGCATTTAGTCCTTCCAGGGCTTTCACGGCACATTCGGAGATCTGTCTGAAAATCCGGTCGGCATCCCAGATGTGAAATTCCGGATTTTCCTCGCCGGGCAGCGTGGCGTTCGGCTGTGAGGCCTTCCCCACAATGACGCCTTGTTCATCCACAACCATGGCGCGCACATTAGTCGCGCCGCAGTCCAAGCAGAGGGAGTACATGAGTTAAGATTTAATAGTGAAAAGTTAGCTTGTTGAGTTGGTTTGTTAATAGAAATGAGCATTTTAGGGATTTCTGTGCTGTCCTGGTTGACAGAGGAAGATTCCGTTTCCGTCAGGCTTCCCGTGGCGCGCAGCAGTTTAGGCCGTGCATGCGTCCCGGAATATTCCTTCAGGGCGATGCGGGGGTTGGAAAAGAAGTCCCTTCTGCGGCTCCCGTAAACAGCTTCGGATAAATTGGCGGAAATGCCCGCACCGGAACGTATGAGCTGGATGGGCAATTCCCGCTCGACGTCCTGCTTTTTCAAATGCCTGCATCAATAATGCGGACCGCGAAAGAAAAGCTTTTAGCGGAAACGGGTTTTTCTGCCATGTTTTATCCGAAGCTGTTAACTATTACCTATTAACTGTTACCTTTCGTTTTCAGTATTTTCCGTATAATGGCCCGTAGTTGGCGCAGGCCCGGAAATCAGCTCCTTCCGGGTCCGCCGTGCCGTGGAGCCCCCAGGCAGAGGGGCGGTAGATTTGGTCATCCGGAATGTTATGGGCGTATACGGGAATGCGCAGCATGGAGGCCAGCGTCAGGATGTCCGCGCCGATGTGGCCGTAAGTAAAGGCTCCGTGGTTGGCTCCCATGTTGGCCATGACGCTGTACACGTCCGTAAAGGCTCCCTTGCCGGTCAGGCGCGGGGCGAACCAGGTGGTCGGCCAGCCCGGGTCAGTGCGTTCGTCCAGAGTCTTGTGTACCTCGGCAGGCAGATCAACAGACCAGCCTTCCGCCACGATGAGGACGGGGCCGAGCCCCTTGACGATGTTCAGGCGCATCATGGTGACGGGAGCGCCTCCCCTGGTGACGTAGTGGACGGAGTAGCCGCCGCCGCGGAAATATTCCCGGTTGGCCGGGCACCAGACGGCTTGTTCCATCATGGTTTTCGCATCGTCCGGAGTGACGTCCCAGTGTTTTTTCATGACGGGCTGTCTGTCCTTGCCCGTGCAGGCCATGCAGCCGTCCAGGGCGGCGGAGCCGGAATTGATGAGGTGGATGATGCCGTCCTTAGCATGGCCTTCCAGCGTATAACCCGTGACGCGCTTTACGGCTTCCGGGCTCCAGTAGGTGCGAACGTCCGCGAAGACATTGGCCTGTCCGGTCAGCAGATAGCCGAAGAGGAGGCAGGCGCCGTTGAGAGAATCATTTTCCGTGGCGAAGGGAAGCGGGGCGCGCGGGCCGTTCCAGTCAAAGGTGGAGTTAAGCAGGGTTTCCGCGATGTCTCCGTTCGGATAGAAGTCCGTCCAGTGGCGCTGGCCCTGGAAGCCGCCGGCAATGGCCTGGTAACCCAGGGATTCTTCTTCACGGTCGATTTTCTTGAGCTTGGGATTGCCCTGCATCATGTCGCGGAAGATCATGGCCATCAGCACGCTTTCCTTGAAGGTTTTGCGGCGTCCGGCTTCATCCAGCTTCAGATCCGGACGGTTTTTGTCCTCGGCGAATTTAAAGACGGAATCCGCCCATTGCATGGCGAGGTCGAATTCCGCTTCGTCATAAATCTTTTGGTCCATGCGGCGGCGCACTTCCGTCATGTCCACGGCCTGTACGCGGATGCCCAGATAATTTTCCCAGAAAGACTGGTCCACAATGGAACCGGCAATGCCCATGGAGCAGCCGCCGATGGAAAGATAGCCTTTTCCGCGGAGGGTGGCTACGGCGAGGCCGGCGCGGCAGAAGCGCAGGATTTTTTCAGCTACGTCTTCCGGGATGGAAGTATCCGTGGCGTCCTGCACGTCTTTTCCGTAGATAGAGAAAGCCGGGAATCCTTTCTGGTTCAGGCCGGCCAGCGCAGCGGCCAGATACACGGCGCCGGGGCGTTCCGTGCCGTTGAAGCCCCAGATGGCCTTGGGAGTGAACGGATCCATGTCAAATGTTTCACTGCCGTAGCACCAGCAGGGCGTAACGGCCAGAGAGACGCCGACGTTGTTGGCCTTGAATTTGTCCGCGCAGGCGGCGGCTTCCGCCGGGCCGCCGATGCAGGTGTCCGCGATCACGCATTTGACGGGTTCGCCGGAAGCGTGGCGGATGTTGGCCTCAATAAGGGCGGCGGCGGCCTTGGCCATGTTCATGGTTTGATCTTCCAGGGATTCCCGGACGCCGAGGCGGCGACCGTCAATCGTGGGGCGGATACCGATGGTTGGTAATGCTGTTTTCATATCTTGCGTAGGTGATGTGAAGCTGGTTCATGCCTGGGCAGGCTTTTCTTCCTCTTCCTTTTTCAGATGAGTGTTGCGGAAGAAGAAACCGTAAATTAGTACCACGGCAAAGCAGATGATGGGAATAAAGAAGGATGACCGCACCGCTTTTTCCACGAAGTTTTCTTGGGCCGTCTGGAATTGCTTCATGTCCAGGGGCAGGGCGATGAGGTTGTCCAGCACTTCCGCCTGGTTTCCGGATAACGTGGAGAGCGCCGGAATCAGGGAGAATTGCTGAATTTGCTGTTCTCTTCCGGCAGGAACGGGGAGGCGTTTCAGATTGGTTTTGAAAGCAGCCAGTTCCCCAGGCTTGAGGGAGGAGCAGCCGGGCAGGGATTTGGCCGCCTGCTCAAAAGCGTCCCCTTCCAGGGAGGGGAGGGAAAGGAAGGTTTCCATGTTTTTCTGGAATTTGCCGGCGGCCCTGGCTTGTTCTTCTCCGTCCGCAGGGCTGGCTTCTGACATCCTGTACAGCGCCAGCATGGCTCCGGATAAGGATTTGCGGGCGTCCGCAGCTTCCGCCTGCGCGATCAGAGGACGGTTGATGGATTCAAAATAGGCCACCTGGTTTTTTACTGTGGTGTTGTCTATCCAGGAACCCATGTACGGGGTAATGACTGCACCGCCCAGAATGGCCATGATAAGGCCCGCAGCTCCCAGTTTCACTTCAGACCCCAGTCCGCGCAGGGCGATGCCGTAAATAGTGGGGAACATCAGGGACATGCAGCCGGAGATTCCGACCAGTGTCCAGACGGAGATTTCCCTGGGCAGATAGATGGTGCCCATGCAGCAGAGAATGCCGGCGACGGCGAAAAGGGACATCATGTTGGCCGGGTTAAATTTTTTCATCAGGGCCGTAGTGATGGCGCGGCAGGCGATAAACAGGATGATGGAAAAGATATAGTAGTTGGAGGCTGCCGCTTCCTGCATTCCGGGGAAGACGGACATGATGTATTTAATCGTCCACGTCCACACGGCAATCTGCACGCCTACATAGAAAAACTGGGCCGCCACGCCGCAGAAGTAGCGCGGAAGCTTCACCAGCTTCATAAGCTGGCAGCGGTAGTCCGGCATGATGAGCAGGAAGGCGATGGGCCCGATCATCATAATCAGGATTTGCTGCACCATGCTGAATTCGAAAGCGGAATAATACTGAAACAGGAAGGGGATGAGAATCAGGGCGATGCAGAGTCCTAGGCGGCCGAGTTTGGCGGAAAGGGGCTGTGTGTTTTCCCGGGTGGGCGCGTTTTCATCATCGGATTTGTAACGGCAGAAAAAGAACCAGATGACGGCGGCGATGGCTACCAGGCCCACATAAGGAACGCATACCCAGAAAAGTTCATCGCTGACAATGGCGTTCAGTTGTTCCGGGTCCATGGCTTTGCGGGTGTCCATGTCCGCATCGTTTAAGTGCGCCAGAATGAAATATTTGGCCAGAAAAATACCCGTCAGGGAACCTATGGGATTGAAGGCTTGGGCGAAGTTCAGACGGCGGACGCTCGTTTCCTGGGACCCCATGGAGAGAACGAAGGGGTTGCAGGTAGTCTCCAAAATGGAGAGGCCTCCGGCCAACACGAAGATAGCCATCAGATAGATATCGAAACTTTGCCCGATGGCGGCGGGAATGTAGCACAGCGCGCCGATCATGTAGAGCCCCAGTCCGATGAGGACGCCCGCCTTGTAGGAAAATTCCTCCAGAAGGATGGAGGCGAAAATGGCAAGCACCGCGTATGCCCCATAAAAGGAAATTTGAACTCCGGCGGATTCCGAAGCATTGATCATGAATATTTTGCTGAATGCCGGGACCAGGTTGTCCGTCATGTTGTTCAGGAGGCCCCACAGCGCAAAACAGGAGACCAGCATGAAGAACGGCAGCCGGTACCGTTGGGAAACGATCGGCACGGTAGAGGTACGGTTGTTATCCATATTGCTTTTGCCAATTTCTCATAAGGACGACGGTGCGTCAATCTGGAAACCTGAAAGAGTCCAGAAATTATCCAACTTGTTGATAGAAAAATAAAAGGATGTTTTTTTCGTGGTGATGTCCCGTCAGTGTACGCTGCAGAAGCTCTTTCTTCTTGACTTGTGTTTTTGCGGCGGCTAGGGATAGAAAGATGAAAAAGAGCATTCTGGCCGTCTGTCTGGGCCTGGCGGGATTCTGGAGCGTTCAGGCTGAAGATTCTCCCATTGCGGATCCGGAAAGGGTAAATGAACAAAGCGATGCGAAACTGCCTTCAGGGGAATTGTTGTCGGATCATGTGGCGGAAGCGGAGTTTACGGGAATGATTCACCGGAAATGCATGTTTCGTACTTCCCTGTGTCCGGACAAGTGTGACCACGCCAGGGATTTCGCCGTTTTCCGGATCGTCAAGTACCTGGATTACCGGAAGCCGGGCAAGTACGGCGATGAAAAGCAGGAGCAGCTGATGGTGGACGTTAATCCGGCGCACAAGCCCATCCTGCAGGGCGCGGATATTTTGAAAAAGATATCCGCCCTTAAACCGGGGGACAAGGTGCTCCTTCACTGGGCTCATTACTATATGCACCGGAATTCCGGTTCTTTCCCGGAACGCCCCGTGATTTCCGTGGAGCCGGCGGCTCTTTCCGGAGGGAAAACGGGAGAATAAGGACTGGTCTTTCCTCAGGCTGTTCAAGCGGGGCTTGACGCAACGGAAAGCCGTATGTTAGAAAATAAATCGGCAAAATAACGCTGCTGCGGGCAAGATTGTCTGAGGAGCGGCGTATATATCCAGCGAAACACACCATAAATACGATGCGTTTATCTTTGAATACATTAACGGGGACTGCCCTTCTGTGCGCCTTGGGTCTGTCTGTTCCCGCGGCCCTTGGCACGGAAAGCTTTGAGCAGGCCAAACAAGGCAGGTTCACGTCCCTTTCCACCAAATACGGCCCCATGTCCTGCGGGGACGGCGTGGCGGAAATCGGGAGAGGCGGGAAATCCGGAAAATCTTCCCTGAGGATGTTCGGCGGGCAGGATACCGAATTGAAACTGGATTTGAAGGATATGCCTTCCAGAGAAGTCCGGTTGTCTGCCTGGGCGGAGCGATGGACCGGGCAGTCCCCTTTTGAATTTTCCATTGTGGCGATAGGGCCGCAGGGAGAAAAGAAGATTTATGACGGCAAGGATATCAGGACGGGCGGGTTTCATACCAAAATAGAAGCCAGTGTTCCCGCCGGAACGCGTTCCCTGTTGTTCAGGCTTACTTCTCCGGAGAACAAAGGAATGAAACTGGATGATTTGTTCATTGTTCCTTGCATTCCCATGAAGGTGAATCAGCAGGTGGAGATGACCTCTTCCGTCTATCCGGTGATGGTGCGTATCCCGTGCAACCCTGTTCTTTCCCTGAATGTCCGGACTGACGGCTGCCTTAACCCCCAGTTCCTGACAGCCGTCAATCTGGATTTTACGGGTACGACGAAGCTTTCCGACATTGCATCCGTGACTGTCATACGGGGGGAAGAGGAGCCTCTCATCCATCATGGGGAAGAGCTGTTCCCGAAAGACTCTTCCCAGGTTCTTGGTACGGTAAAGCTTGCCGGTTCCGCCAGACCTCAGATTTCTGTGAAGGGGAATATGGAGCTGGAGCCCGGAGACAATTACCTGTGGGCTTGCGTGACGATGAAAGAAGGAGCCTCCCTGGACGGCAGGGTTGTGGTGCGTCCAGCCAGCGTTGTGGCGGGCAATAAACTGGTGAAGGTTGCCAATGCGGCTCCCGTAGCGCAGCGCATCGGCGCAGCCGTAGTCAGGCATGGGGATTTCAACTCCAAATTTTACCGTATTCCCGGGCTGGCCCGTTCCAAGAAGGGAACTCTGCTGGCCGTGTACGATATCCGGTATAATCATGCCGGAGACCTGCCTGCCAACATTGACGTGGGCGTAAGCCGTTCCACGGACGGTGGCCGTACCTGGTCTGACGTCAAGATAGCCATTGATGATTCCAAGATTGACCCCTCTCTGGGGGCTACCAAAGGCGTAGGGGATCCGGCCATTCTGGTGGATGAAAAGACGGGGCGCATCTGGGTGGCCGCCATATGGAGCCACAGGCATTCCATCTGGGGCAGCAAGTCCGGAGACAATTCCCCGGAGGTCTGCGGACAGCTGGTGCTGGCCTACAGCGATGACGATGGCCTGACCTGGTCCAAGCCGATTAATATCACGGAACAGACCAAGAACAAGGATTGGCGCATTTTGTTCAATGGCCCCGGCAACGGCATTTGCATGAAAGACGGCACGCTGGTCTTCGCCGCCCAGTATTGGGACGGCAAGGGGGTGCCGTGGTCCACCATTGTTTATTCCAAAGACCGGGGAAAAACCTGGCACTGCGGCACGGGCGTCAACCAGCAGACGACGGAAGCCCAGGTGATTGAGCTGGAAGACGGTTCCATCATGATCAACGCCCGGTGCAACTGGGGTGGTTCCCGCGTAGTGGGCGTTACGAAGGATCTGGGACAAACCTGGGAAAAACACCCCACCAACCGCACTTCCCAGCTGAAAGAGCCGGTCTGCCAGGGCAGTCTGCTTGCGGTGGACGGCGTACCGGGGGCGGGCAGAGTGGTTTTGTTCTCCAATCCCAATACCACATCCGGACGTTCCCACATGACGCTGAAAGCTTCTACGAATGATGCCGGATCATGGCCGGAAGACAAGTGGCTCCTTTACGATGCCCGCAAAGGCTGGGGGTATTCCTGCCTGGCGCCGGTAGATAAGAATCATGTAGGCGTGCTGTACGAATCCCAGGGGGCGCTGAATTTCCTGAAAATTCCCTACAAGGATGTTCTTAACTCAAAAAATGCGCGCTGATTCCGTTTCCCGGTAACGTGTTGAACGGGCCGTTCCCTCTGGAGAACGGCCCGTTTTTTGTTTCCGGGTATTTTTGTGAAAGGACTTGGCCGCTGCGCTACGGGTTATTTGCCGCTAAAGACTGGAAACTGTACCAGGAACCGGCTCCCCACCCTTTGGCAGGAAAGCCGGCGGTGTGTTCCTAACTTGTTTTGAGAGAAGACATTGTCAGGATAAAAAGGAAGCAAGAGACTCCTTCAGCATGTTTCTGGCGCGGAACAGCAGGCTTTTGGTAGCGGGAACCGTCATATCCAGCGCCCGGGCTATTTCCTCATAGGGCATGTTTTCGAAACGGCGCAGTTGAACAGCCAGCCGCGCCTTTTCCGGCAGAGCGGCGATTGCCGCATCCACGGCGTGCTGGAGTTCCGTATGTTCCAGTGCTTCGTCCGGGGCCTGGGAAGGTTCCAGAAACACGGCCATGCCCCCTTCCTCCTCCATGGCGTCTGCGGAGGTGGTGGGCTTGCGCTTCTGGCGGCGCACTTCATTGAACACCAGATTGCGCAGGATGGTGAACATCCAGGTGGTAAACCGTGCGGAAGGTTCATAATTCCCGGCTCCCTTCCAGATGCGGATGAATACCTGCTGGGCGATATCCTCTGTCTCCGGACCGTTGTTCAGCATACGGGCCACCGTCGCATATACGGAATTCTGGTGTTTGCGGACCAGCATTTCCATGGCGGAAGCGTCGCCATTCCTGACCCTCAGCATCAGCTTGGCATCTTCGTCTGGTTCCGCAGGCGGCATGTCTTGTGCTTCATCCATGAAATTCCCTTTTATAAACCCCGTATCCGGTGAAAGGTTGCAGCCGGCAGGGCGCATTCCGGAAAAAGGTCTATCCCATTTTTACACGGCTGACTAGATGAAAACGGGTCTTTCTTTTCTTTCCGCAGGGGATGGGAGTAAAATGTTTTACTCTTTCCGAAGCCCGGGAAATATTCGCGTCTTTGCAGAAGAAAACCCGGTGCACGATGGATTCCCTCCCTGTCCGCCAATTTGACAGGGGCCGGAAGGGGTTGTCAGGGTAGGGAAGGAGGGAAGAAAGGAACATCGGCGAATTAATTTGTTTAAGGAATCATTCCGAATATCTTTTCGCGGCCTCTTCCTGGTTCAGTTCCAAATGGGGCATTCCCTCAGAAGTTTATGAAGAAAGCTTGGAGGAATGCATGGAGCGGAAAACAGGGATTACTCAATGGTACGTTATTGTGGACGGACAGCGGAATATCATTGCGGGAGCCGGAGTAATTGAAAACGATTTTCATGACCGGAAGGACTTAACTCCCAATTTATGTGCTCTTTTTGTAGAGGAAAGGAAATGCGTCCGGGGGGAGCCGGGGTAGTGCTGGATTTTGTGAGGAAGGATTTGGTTTCTCTTGGATATTCCAGACTCCCGACATCAGAGCCGGTTCCGCTTGACGGGCTCCCAACCACACTCCGCGCGGAAAGAAAAGCAAGGAATGGAGAAAGTTCCCCGGCAAAAGGGAAAGAGAGGAAAATAATGAAAAGCCGTCCGGTGTTTCCGTTGGAAGATGTATGGAGCCGCCTGCCGGGGGAGGACTCTGTTCTTGACAGCATTTCCTGTCTGCCTGATAACTTGATAATACGAGTACCCCTCAGCAGCATCAGGAAACGCCGCCATGAAACAATGCATGAATTCCGAAAATTTGCATCGCCGCCTCAAGAAGATTATCGGACAGGTGCAGGCAATCGACAGGATGATTGACGAAGACGTTCCCTGTGAAGATGTTCTTGCACAGCTCAATGCCGCCAAGTCCGCCTTGCATAAGGTGGGACAGGTCGTACTGGAGGGGCACATCAGCCATTGTGTCCGGGACGGACTGGAACACGGAGACCCGGAAGAGACGATCGCGCGCTTCACCAAGGCGGTTGAGCGGTTTGCCAACATGATTTGAATGGGACAAGGGGTTAATGCCTTTTTCCGGCAAGTTCGGGAGTCTCTCATTTTTTTCTTGAAAAACCCATACCCCTATAGGTATATAAATACCCATACCCGTATGGGTATGAAAACAAAAAATCATCATATGCTAGACCGATTGGAAAAATTGCTGGAATGGGGAGGGACAAGGCGGAAAGTCGCACTGTTGTCCGTTTCCGGATTAGCTCTGTTGATGAGCATGCTTGGCTTGGAACCTTTGCCCTTTGAAGTTTCATGGATAGCCATTGTGCTGTGCGGCGTTCCCATTGTGCTGGAAGCCGTCCTTGGCCTGGCTACGGCCTGGGATATTAAGGCGGATGTTCTTGTTTCCGTCGCTCTGGTTGCCTCCGTCATCATTGGGGAGGACTTCGCTGCGGCGGAAATTGCATTCATCATGCAGCTTGGGGAACTCCTTGAGGAGCTGACCGTAGCCCGGGCCCGGAAGGGTATTGAAAGACTGGTTCGTTTGACTCCGGCGACCGCCCGAAAAGTAGAAGGAGCCAGGGAGGAGGTTATTCCGGCGGAAGATGTTTGCATCGGGGATGTCCTCCGCGTATTGCCCGGAGAGACGATTCCGGCGGACGGCATTATTCTTTCCGGGCACACTTCCGTCAACCAGTCCGTAATGACGGGGGAACCTCTTCCGATAGACAAGGAAACCGGGGATGAGGTTTCCAGCGGGACGGTCAACCAGTTCGGAACCTTTGACATGAAGGCGGCCAGGACCGGGAAGGACAGTTCCATCCAGCGCATGGTCCGCCTCGTCCAATCCGCGGATGCAGGGAAGGCTAAAATCGTGAGGCTGGCGGACCGCTGGGCCACCTGGATCGTTGCCATTGCCCTGGTTTCCGCAGGGGGGGCCTGGATGGCCACGGGCGAATTGATCCGCGCCGTTACCATTTTGGTGGTATTCTGTCCCTGCGCGCTTGTGCTGGCAACTCCCACAGCGGTCATGGCCGCCATCGGGAACGCCACCAGGCATGGTTTTCTGGTGCGGGAAGGGGATGCCCTGGAACGCCTGTCCTGCGTGTCCCACCTCACTTTCGACAAGACGGGCACGCTTACCTGCGGTGCTCCGCGCGTGGCGGCCGTGCGCAGTTTCCTGCCGGAGCTCCCGGAACAGGAAATTTACAGATATGCCGCCTGTGCGGAACTGCGTTCTGAACATCCTCTGGGCAAGGCGATTGTCCGCTGTTACCGGAAAGATTCAATGCAGGAACTTCCCCAACCGGAGCAATTCCGCATGATTCCCGGCAGGGGAGTACGGGCTGTGGCACAGGGAAAGGAACTTCTGGCCGGCAACCTGGAATTGTTCAGGGAAAACGGGGTGGAGCTGTCCGATGAGGCCAGACGTGCGGCGGAACGGTACCAAGAGGAGGGGTGCTCCGTAATTTTCATAGGAATGGATCGGCAGGCCGCAGGGTTGATCGCCCTGTCGGATACCTTGCGGGAGAATGCCATAACCACCATCCGGGAAGTACGGGATGCCGGAGTGGTTCCCGTATTGCTGACCGGGGACCAAGGAAATGCCGCCGCGCATGTCGCCGGCCAACTGGGGATTGACCTGGTTTGCGCGGAATGCCTGCCGGAGGACAAATTCAACTGGATTAACGCGTGCCAGAAGGAGCGGAACCGTGTGTGCATGGTTGGGGACGGAATCAATGATGCCCTTGCTTTGAAAACCTCTCATGCGGGAATTGCCATGGGCGGTATAGGAAGTGACATTGCCGTGGATGCCGCAGATATTGTCCTGGTCAATGACGATATCCGGGAACTGCCCCATCTGCTCCGTCTGTCAAGGCGCATGATGGGGACAATCAAATGCAATCTGACATTCTCCATGGCTCTGAACTTCATCGCCATCATCCTGGCTGCGGGCGGCATCCTGAGTCCCGTGGCTGGCGCGCTGGTTCACAATGCGGGATCCGTCGTCGTGATCGCCAACTCCGTTTTTCTGCTGAAATGGAGGAGGAAAAACGCGTGAATCTGCCTGGAGGGTAGAGAAACTTCCCCGTGTTGATTGCCGGGAGGGAACGGAGTCTGTCTTTTTGGCGCTCCGGTTTCACCGCGCCGGGCGGGAAAACGCTTGGATGAAAAGAAAGTCCGTGTTATTCTTTTTCCAGTTCGGCAGGGGTGCCCAAATAAAGGCTGAGATTGCGGGAACGGCATGCTGTTTCCGCAGAACCCTTCAAACCTGATGCGAATAATTCCGCCGCAGGGAGTTCGATGGAACGGGCTTGTCCCGTTTTTCGGGGAGGTTTCGTTTCCGCTGTTCCCCTGCCGGAACAGAACAGCACTCATCCCATGAACGATACCTCCAATTTGTCCTATCCCGGTTCCCGCCGCATTTATGTTCCGGGCCGTCTGTACCCGGATGTCCGGGTTCCCATGAGGGAAATCCTTTTGAGCGATACCTTGCTGCCCGACGGCTCCTCCCATCCTAATGACCCGGTGCGCGTGTACGATTGCTCCGGCCCCTGGGGGGACGCTGCGTATGAAGGGACTGCAGAGAACGGGCTTCCCCCCCTGCGTGCCGCCTGGATACGGGCCCGCGGGGATGTGAAAGAGGATGAGGGGCAGGAGCACTCCCTGCGTGCCGCGGGGGAAACGCCTGTGACACAGCGTTATTACGCCCGGCGGGGCGTTATTACGCCGGAAATGGAATTTGTCGCCATCCGGGAAAATTTGGGCAGGGAACAGGTTTTCAAGGCGATATACGACCGCTATCCGAACGCTAAAAGCCGCCCGGACGAGGTTGCGGAAGCTCTGGAAACGCTTACCATGATGCCGCGGCCGTCCGAATTGGAGGCGCAGGAAGGATTTGGGCCGTCCAGCATGGTGGCCCGCGACCGGCTGGATCACCAGCATGCCCCGGAACGCCGGAAGGGCTGCCGCATGCCTGCTTACTTTACGCCTGAATTCGTCAGGGATGAAATTGCCTCCGGCCGTGCGCTGATTCCCGCCAACATCAATCATCCGGAATGTGAACCGATGGCCATCGGCCGCAATTTCCTGGTAAAAATCAACGCCAACATAGGCAACTCCGCGCTGGGGTCCAGCATTGAGGAGGAGGTGGAAAAGCTGCGCTGGGCCATTCACTGGGGGGCGGATACCGTCATGGACCTGTCCACCGGGAAAAACATCCACGCGACGAGGGAATGGATTTTAAGAAACTCCCCTGTCCCCATCGGGACTGTACCCATTTACCAGGCTCTGGAAAAGGTGGGAGGAAAGGTGGCTGACCTGAGTTGGGAGGTTTTCCGCGATACCCTGCTTGAACAGGCCCGCCAGGGCGTGGACTATGTGACGGTGCACGCCGCCCTTCTGCTCAGGTTCGTGAACCATACGGCGCGGCGCATGACGGGCATCGTTTCCCGCGGCGGTTCCATCATGGCGCAGTGGAGCATGATCCACGAACAGGAAAATTTCCTTTATTCCCATTGGGATGAAATTTGTTCCATTCTGGCGGCTTACGATATTGCCGTCTCCATCGGGGACGGCCTGCGGCCCGGTTCCGTGGCGGACGCCAACGACTTCGCCCAGCTGGCGGAGCTGGAAGTGCAGGGGGATTTGACCATGCGCGCGTGGAAAGCGGGCGTGCAGGTCATGAATGAAGGCCCCGGCCACGTTCCCATGCACCTTATTGGAGAGAACATGAGCAAGCAGCTGGAATGGTGCATGGAAGCGCCCTTTTACACGCTGGGTCCGCTGGTAACGGACATCGCCCCCGGTTACGACCATATTACCGGAGCTATCGGAGGGGCGATCATCGGCCAGCTTGGCTGCGCCATGCTTTGCTATGTAACCAGAAAAGAGCATCTGGGGCTTCCTGACCGGGAGGATGTGAGGGAAGGCGTGGTTACCTACAAGCTGGCGGCCCATGCCGCAGACTTGGCGAAGGGGCATCCATCCGCGCAATGGAGGGACAACGCTTTGGCCCAGGCCAGGTTTGAATTCCGCTGGGAGGATCAGTTCAACCTTGCCCTGGATCCGCAAAAGGCCCGTTCCTTCCATGACCTGACGCTTCCCCATGCCAACGCCAAAAAAGCCCATTTCTGTTCCATGTGTGGTCCGGACTTCTGCGCCATGCGCCTGAGCCAAGATATCCGCCGCCGCTCACAGCAATAGGCGTCTTTTCTCCGGCATTTCGCGGGGCTTGCGGTTCCGAGGGGGCCAGCCCTTAAAAAAGAATGACAAGCCCCGGTATCCTGCTATAGTACGGTTAAGATGAGAAATTCATTTTTTCCTGCAATTGGTGTTTTTTCCTTGGCCTCCGCTTTGATTTGTTCCGCGTCTTCCTCCTGGGAGACTGATTGGAATAAAGCGCTGGAGAAGGCCGGAAAGGGCGGACATCCTGTGCTGGCTGATTTTACCGGTTCCGACTGGTGTCCCGGATGCATTTACCTGCGCAAAAATATTTTTGACACGGATGCGTTCGCCAAATATGCGGCGGATCATCAATTCGTGCTGCTGGAACTGGATTTCCCCAAGGCTGCCGGGAAAATGCCGCCGGAACAGTTAAAATTCCATGAAGAGCTGATGCGGCGTTATGGCGTTTCCTCGTTCCCATCCGTTCTGTTGATGGAAGGAAATGGCGCTCCCTACGCTAAAATAGTGGGTGCCACCAGAACTCCGGAGGAATATCTGAAAAAACTGGAGGCCGCCGGAGAAACGAGGAGGAAGTTGAAAGAGACCGTAGCGGCGGCCCAGCCATTGAAAGGAAAGGAAAAACTGGAGCAACTGGTTAAGGCCTTGAACGTGCTTCCGGAAGATTTGCAGCCTTTCCAGAAGGGGTTGATTGCAGAAATTTCCGCTCTGGACCCGGAGGACAGATACGGTTTTGCAAAGAAGTCTGAAAAAGCCGCAGCCATGGAGAAGCAGCGGCTTATGTGGGAACAGTTCTGCCAAAAATATTCGGGGAAGCTCTCCGCAGAAGAAACGCGCGCCAGCCGGGAGGAAGCATTGCAGATGTTGGAAAAAAAGGATACGCTTCCTCCCATCCGCCTGAAGATCGCCAAATATATCAGTGATGGGTATACCTTGGAACGTAATTTGCCCAAGGCTTTGGAATACCTGGAAATTGCCCGTGATGCCGATCCGGAGTCTCAAGCCGCCAAAAAACTGGAACCGTGGATTGACAATATGCGGAAACATATCAATCAGGAGAAGTAAAAATTGTTTCGAAAGGCATGGCCCTCCCCCTTCGACGGAAGACGGCCATGCCTTTCCGTTTTTTATTTTAAACAAAAAAACAGGGCTGTTGCGCTATGGCTGATGAAGGAACCGAATGTACGGATGCAGAAATGAATACGCCGGCTTACGTCAGGAATGAGGAGGTTGATGAAGAAAGCAGCCATTTGCTGAGTTGGGATGAGTGGCTGCGGGAACATGCTTCCCAGCTGCTGCTGTTTGCACGCCAGCAGTCCCGCTCACCGGAAGATGCGGAGGATATACTTCAGGATGCCCTGGTACGTTTGGCTCGCAAGGAGGCCTCCGGGGAATTTGTGGGAGGGCAGGAGGCGTGGCTCTCCTATGTCTTTGCCTCCATCCGGCGTTTGGCGGTGGATTATGGCCGCAAATCCGACCGCCGCCAGAAAAGGGAGGATGAGGCCTGCGCCTCTGAACGGGACGAAGATGTTTATACGGACCCCTGGTTTTCCAGTGCTGCGGCAGATGAGGAACTCAAACAGTTCATGGAAATGCAGCTCAGAAAGCTCCCTTCCAAATTCTCCGAGGTCATTGTCCTGAAAATATGGGGGGAACAAACTTTTCAGCAAATTGCGGAAACGCTGGAAATCTCTCAGAATACGGCGGCGAGCCGGTACCGTTACGGTATTGATTTGCTCCGCAGGGCTTTGAGAAATAAAAAGAATCAATTCTAATGCCGCTCTACCCTTATGAAACATGAAACAACATCATCCGTCGCAGGGGAGGAAGAAGGCGGCGGTACTGCCGCTCTGCAGCCCCTTCCCGTATCTGATGAATTTATTTCCCGGCTGGCCGGAAAGTGTGAGGAAATCTTCCCTTTGAACAACCGTCTCCGGCGTGATGAAATCTCCGATGATGAAATTCATGAGATGGAATCCCTCCTGAAACGCCTTCGGCCCTCTCCGGCAAGGGTTCTGTTCAGGGAGCAGTGCTGTGCCCTGATGTGTGCGGAATCCGAACATGAGATGGAAACCCGGTTGAAAAGGCTTTCCGCTTCTTCCATGCTGGAATTTTCCGTTTGTAAAATGGCGCAAGCCATGAATTGCGTCAGTGATGAAAAACAGGAAAAAGCGTTCAGCATCCCCCTGTGGCGGTGTTTTGCCTGTATTTCCGGCATTTCCGCGGCTGCCGTTGTGGGGGCCGTCATGCTGGTTCAACATGCTCTGGTGGCGCCCGTAGGGACGGTGGCAGCCGGAAATGCCGGGGAAGTTTCCTCGGAAAAGGCTGAAACTCCTGTGATTCCCGGTGAAAAGCGGGAGTTGCTCCGGACGCCCACCCTTTTTGAATTGCAGGGAGGGGATGAGCGCGTGCCTGTGATTGCTCCCGCCGTTATCCGCAAAATTCTTCCTGAAAAGGAATATTAAAAATTGCGGTGCATGAATATCGCCGGAATTGTGCGATCTGCTGCGGCATTGCGGCTTTCCTTGGCAGGCAGGAAAGATGTCTGGCGTCTTCCGGTGTTCTGCGGCGAGGGATGCCGTCCCGGAAGCGGCGAAAAAAATGCACAAATTTTGAACATTGTATGGACAGATGCTGTATATTATCTCACATGGATATGAAAACCTGTATCTTTCTGACATTGGGATTGCTGGTAGGTTCGGGCTCCGGATATTCCATTGACCGGCCCGCAGGAAGTACGGACAACCTTCAGCCGCCTCCTCTGACGCCGTACGCGCATCAGGTGAAGCCGCTCCCCTCTTCCAAACCGGCCAGACTGGGAATTGTTCCGGGCACGGTGCCCCAAGCGCTCGTTGCGCAGCTGGAGCTTAGCGGATTTCCCGGAGTGCTGGTGACCAAAGTGATGCCGGACAGCCCCGCCGCCAAGGCCGGGCTCCAGGAAAATGACGTCATGGTCAAGCTGGGGGATGTCTCCCTGTCCGGTCCGCAGTCTGTGACGGAAGCCCTGTCTGAAAAGGTGCCTGGAGACAGGATTACGGCTGTATTTTACCGGAAAGGAAAGAGGGAGACTGTTGAAATTACCCTGGATGGGGGAACGCTTTCCGCTGAAGAAATACTGGCGGCCCAGGGGGATCCCCGCACGCAGCCCCGCGCAGTTCCTTCCGTCCGGCGTCAGACGGCGCCTTTTTCCGGAATGGCTGCACGGCCTAATCTCCCCCGGCGTATTCTGGATATGCAGCAGATGATGGATGAGTTTTTGAAGGATTCCGCCATGGATGATTACCGGATGGACGACATCATCGGCCGGATGAATCTGACTCCCGGCGCGGCGCAAATGCTCCGGAGCTTGCAGGGACTTCATCAAATGCCCATGCCTCCCATGGGCAAGGTTTCCGGAGGGGGCCAGAGCATGTCTTCCGTCCGGATGTCGGATGCCAACGGGACTATCGTGGTTTCTTCCAATTCCCGGACGGGAACCACAGTTCATGTGACGGACTCTGCGGGAAAGGTTCTGTATTCCGGCCCCTACAATACGCAGGAGGAAAAAGCCGCCGTGCCGGAAGCCGTCAGGGAACGCTTGAAAAACATAGAAACCAATTTCTGCTTTTAACGGCTTCATGAAATAGCGGAGAAATCCATATTCATGAAGTTGACGACAGCTGCCCCGTGCGGGGCAGCTTTTTTTATTACGTGGAAGAAGAGGGGAAAGCTGTGTTGATGCAGCAGATGAAAATAATGACGGGCAAAATGAAAGGAAAATCATGGAAATGCGTATCCTTCAACAAAATAGACCGCTTCATGGTTAAGTGCAGTTGTTGGGAAAACGGCGGTTTTTTCAGGCTGCCCGGTTTCTGGAGGCGGTTTTTTCTCAAAGAACGACATGAATGGTTTTATTTTGTGGATGCTTTGCTGCGCTTCTTGGAGCCTGGGAGCGGATATATTTGTTTCTCCTGACGGAGATGACGCTCATGCAGGGACGGAAGAATTTCCGATGCGTTCCGTGGAGGCCGCTGTGCGGAAGGCCGGGCAAGGGCATTACGGAAAAGGCTGCCAGATTATCCTGGCCGACGGTATTTATCACCTGGCGGAACCGCTGCTCCTGCGTCCGGTTCATTCCGGTCTGACTATTCGTGCCAAGAATCCGCATAAGGCGGTATTGAGCGGTGCTCAGCCCTTTGTTGCGGACTGGAAGCCCTTCCGTGATGGGATCATGAGAACTTCCGTGCCCTCCGGACTGGAAATGGACGTATTATTGGTCAACGGCAAACCCATGCACATGGCCAGGTATCCCAACGCAACTCCTGGAGAACGCATTTTCCAGGGAACGGCCCCGGACGCGGACGCTCCGGAACGGGTAGCCCGCTGGAAAAATCCGGCGGGTGCGTATCTGCATGCCCTTCATCATCGCATGTGGGGAGACATGCACTTCCGCATTACGGGGAAGAATGGAAATACACTGGTCAAGCAGGGGGGCTGGCAGAATAACCGTCCCTCTCCGCCGCACGAAAAATATAAATTTGTAGAGAATGTTTTTGAGGAACTGGATGCTCCCGGAGAATGGTATCTGGACAGAAAGGAACATATCCTTTACCTGTATCCGGAACAGGGAACGGACCTGGCTGCAGCCAGACTGGAAGCCGGCGGCCTGGAAGAACTGGTCAAAATCCAGGGGGAAGGCTCATCCCCCGTCGGGAACGTGACGCTCCGGGATTTGGTGCTGACTGGAACGCGGCGAACCTTCATGGAAAACCGGGAGCCCCTGCTGAGAAGTGACTGGACCATTTTCAGAAGCGGAGCCGTACTCTTGCGGGGAACGGAGGGGTGCCGCATTCTCTCCTGCGAATTTGCCAGGTTGGGTGGAACAGCCGTTTTTGTGGATGGGAATAATGAAAATCTTCTGGTGCGGTCCTGTTATATCCATGACATAGGTTCCAACGGCGTAGCGTTTGTGGGGGACCGTTCCTGCTACCGGGGACCGAAGAATTATCGGGAAGCCAAAGGAATGTCCTTGGAGAGAATCGACAGGGTTCCGGGACCTCGAAACAATGAATTTCCCAGGAACTGCATGGTGGATGATTGCCTGATCACCCGGACGGGGCTGGTGGAAAAGCAGACTGCCGGAGTGCAGATATCCCTGGCCCGGGAAATTACCGTCAGAAATTGTTCCATCTACGAACTGCCCCGGGCGGGTATCAACATAGGGGAGGGGGCTTTCGGCGGCCATGTGATTGAATACAATGACGTTTTTGATACCGTCAGGGAAACCAGCGACCATGGTTCGTTCAACTCCTGGGGACGGGACAGATTCTGGGTCCGGGACCAGATGGCGCTGAGCCAGGACAAGGACGTCGTCCTGCTGGATATCCGGCAGCCTAATATCATCAGGAACAACCGCTGGCGCTGTGATCACGGATGGGATGTGGACCTGGACGACGGTTCTTCCAACTACATTATTTGCAACAATCTCATGCTTTCCTCCGGCCTGAAGCTCCGGGAGGGGTTTTACCGCAAGGTTTACAACAATATTATGGTTAACAAAACCCTGTACCCGCATGTATGGTTCAGGAACAGCGGGGACGAATTTTACAATAACATTATTTTTGAAGACCGCTACCGTCCCGCCGGCAACATGGATTTTTCCCCGTGGGGAAAACTGATGGACAGGAACTTTGTGCATGTGAAGGGCATGAAAGGGGTGGAACCCGCCTCCGAACTGGCCAGGCAATCCGGTAATGACAGGCACTCCCTGAAGGGGGATGCCCTGTTCTCTGCTCCCGGTCTGGGGGATTTTTCCGTCCGGGCTTCTTCCCCCGCCCTTAAACTGGGATTCCGCAATTTTCCCATGGACCGTTTCGGCGTGCGTTCCCGGCATCTGAAAGCCCTGGCGCGAACTCCGGATATTCCTGAAGTTGCCGGGAACAGGATGGAGAAACGGGAAACGGTGCTGGTGAAGAAACTGGGGGCGGAAGTGAGGATAGCGGAGGGCGAAGGGGATTTGTCTGTCTTTGGGCTGATGCCGGAGGATCTGGGCCGGGCGCTGGTTATTGTCAAGGTACAGAAGGACGGCCCTTGTTCCTCTGCCGGCATTCTGCCCGGCGACGTTCTTCTGATGGCGGGCGGGAATAAGGTGGATGGAGTGGAAAAGCTCGAACGCCTGCTGCCGTCTTCCGGTAAATTAACCGTAACCGTCAGGAGAAACCAGGAAAATAGAAAGGCGGATTTGCAGTTTTGAGGATGCTTCTGGCCTCCGGAAAAAGAGGAAGCGGAAATTACAGAATTCCGGTCAACTTCCGGTAAGTCTCCAGGGCAAAGGAATCCGTCATTCCGGAAATATAATCAAGCATGTGCGCCAGGCGTGCAGCCTTCCCTCCGTTGTTCCGGGGTACGCCGGTGCCCTGAAGCATGATGGCGATTTTTTGGGATTGGCCGGAGGATGGATGGTTCACCCATTCCATAAAGAAGTCGATCAATTCTCCCAGTACCTTATAACCCATGGCTTCCACTTCAATAACCTCCCTGGCCTGGTACACATTCTTGATGGCGTACTGGTACAAGCCATTTAGCGGAGCGGCCAGTTCCGAGCTGTCTATCAGGGATTGTTCCAACCTTCCTTGCAGCAGGTCTTCCTCGTGGTTCACGAAACTGTCCACGGCGGACTGAATGCTTTTGCCGATGGCGAGCGCGCGCATATAATGGATGCAGGAATCTTTTTCCTCTTTTGCTTCCAGTTCCCGGACATAACAGAGCTGGGATTCCGTCAGGAAAGGGCTGAACAAATCCCTGGTGGAAGCAAAATCCAGAAGTCCGGAAAAATACCCGTCCTCAATATCCGCAATGCGGTAACAGATATCATCCGCGGCTTCCATCAAATACGCCAGGGGATGGCGGCTCCAGCAAAGATGTGCTGCATCAGGTGTGGAACGCGGAATCAACCCCAGATGTCCAGCCATGAAAGAAGCAGCTTCCCTTTCCTGTTCCCCGATGCCGAATTTCTTGCATTCAAGCTTGTTGGCCGCAACTATGCTGCCTTTCCTGACGGCGGAGGAATAAGATTGCGTACAGGGATATTTCATAAAGGTGCCCAAAATAGCCGCTGTCAGTTTCAGGCCGTTGCCCTCCATCGGATCTCCTGTGCGTGTCAGAATGCGGAATCCCTGGGCATTCCCTTCAAAAGGCAGTTCCAGGCCGTGCCGTTTCAGGGCGGTTTCAATGGCGTCTTCACCGGAATGGCCGAAGGGCGGATTGCCGATGTCATGGGCCAGGCAGGCGGTGGAAACAATAGTGGCGACATCGGAAGGCATGATAGGAGCGGGCAGGGACCCTTTCTTCGCCAGCCACTCCCCTGCCAGCATGCCGAGGGAAGAACCGATGTGGGCTACCTCCAGGCTATGCGTCAGGCGTGTGCGCACGTAATCATTGCGGCCCAGGGGAAAAACCTGTGTCTTATCCTGAAGGCGGCGGAAAGCACTGGAAAACAGAATGCGGCCGTAATCCCGGTCATAATTGCTGCGGTTTTTCTGTGGAGACGCCGTACCCCGATGCCTGGATCCCCAGCGCGCGTCCGACAAAAGCTGCTGCCAATTCATCATCCCTGACATGGTAAGGAAATGCTACAGGGGAATGCCCGGATGTAACAGAAGAAAAATAGAGAGGGAGTTCAATAGGTCAGCATCAGCCCCACGCCCCAGTGCAGGTTCTTGTCGTAATTGGTGGAAACGCTGAGGTGTGAGGTCAGGATGTAGTGCAGGCCCACGGAATAATCCTGGTCCGTATTCAGGGAAAAGGAAAGGCGCAGGCGGGAGGTGAGCGGGATATCGTCCCGCTCCAATTGCAGGCGCACCTTTCCGTCCGTGTCAATGCGCGCATCCGCAATCAGGAGCAGGGGCAGCGTGTACCGGGCGCCCAGGGTGCCGTCCATTTCCCGGTCCTTTTTGGTGGTCTGTCGGAACATGTTGCGTTCTCCGGCCTCCCCCTTGCGGCAAGTCCAGTCCGCCCCGATGTAGGGGTAAAGCCATTGCTTCTCCCCGATATACCTGCCCAGCCTCCCTTCCGCCTCATAACCCCGCGTATCCTTGTAGCCTGTTTTCCACTCTCCCTGCATGCTCCACCGGGTGCCCCCGAATTCCAGGTTCCCTATGTTCCCGTTGGTGGCGAAATCATTGTTCACGCTCAGGTACCATTTCCTGTCCATGTCGTAAACATGCTGAAGTGCCTGCATGGGGTGGGGAAGCTGAGGATTGGGGGGAGAATCCTCATACGTAAAAATCCGGCCCATGCCGCTCATCATGTGGTACAGGATATGGCAGTGGAAAAACCAGTTGCCGCGCGTTTTCTCCGCAGCGTTAAACTCAATCACCTGGGTGTCCATGGGCTGGATATCCGCTGTAAACTTGAGCGGAGAAAAATCCCCATGCCTGTTCACCAGCCGGAAAAAATGCCCGTGCAGATGCATGGGATGCCTCATCATGGTATTGTTGGTCAGGATTATGCGTACATTCTGTCCTTCCCTGATCATGATCCGGTCCGTCTCGGAAAGAGTTTTCCCGTTAATGCTCCATACGTAACGGTTCATATTACCGGTCAGCATGAAATGCAATTCCTTAACGGGCACGCTGGAAGGAAGAGTGGTGCGGGAAGGGGACTTCAACATGTCATACGTCAGGGTGGTTCCTTCTCCGTCCTCCTGCATGTTGCCGTGTCCTCCCCCATGGGAGGAACCGGACTTCATGTCCATTATCTCCATATTTCCGGAATGGGCGGTCGGCATGCCGTGATGATGCATCTTCATATTTCCTCCCATGGCCATCATCCCGTTCATTTGCTTCATCTTTTTGAAGTAATTCAGCTTGGGAAAGGGGCGCAAAGGCTGCCTTTCCCCATGGCCCAGCCACAGGGAGGAAGACCCGGAAGTATCCTCTGCCGTCGCCTGGAACTCAAAGGCCTTGCCTGATTCCGGCACTTCCAAGATGACGTCGTAAGTTTCGGAAACCGCGATTACCATGCGGTCCACGTCAACGGGAACAACGTCTTTCCCGTCGCTGGCCACCACGCGTATTTTCCCGCCTGCATACCTCAGCCAGAAATAGGTGGAGGATGCTCCGTTGACGATGCGCAGCCTGATGCGGTCGCCGCCCCTCAGCCGGGGCAGGGAAGCCCGCGGGATGCCGTTGAGCAGAAAACATTCATAATACACGTCACTCACATCCATGGCGTTCATGCGCTTCCATTCGCTTAACAGCTTGGTTGCCATGCAGCCGGAGCGCAGGGCCTCCCAATAGCTCTGTACACTCCCCTTGCGGATGGAAAACCAGTCGGAGCCCGTGTGAAGCATTCTGTTCACCTCCTGGGGATTCTCGTTCGTCCAGTCGCTCAGTACAAACGTATATTCCGGCAGGGCGTCCTCCGTCCTGCGTGCCGGGTCATCGGGCCGTTTGCGGACGATGAACGCTCCGTACAGGCCGCTCTGCTCCTGAAAACCGCTGTGGGAATGGTACCAGTACGTGCCGTTCTGGATGATGGGAAAAGTATAGGTATGCGTAGTGTGGGGCTTGACAGGAGCGGAAGTCAGGTACGGAACTCCATCCTGGTCATTGGGCACCAGCAAGCCGTGCCAATGGAAGGAAGTTTCCGTGTCCATCAGGTTATGCACCCGTATTACCGCAGTATCTCCCTCTGTAAAATGCAATGTGGGGCCGGGAATGTTCCCATTGATGGTCATGGCTTGGCGTGTGACTCCGGTAAAATTGACAGGAGCGTTCCGGACATATAAATCGTATTCTACCGTTTTTGCCAGAGAAGGGGAGAAGAGTATCGGCAAGCAGCACAGGAATGGAAGAAAATGGAAGGTTCGTGTGAACATGAATGGGAAAAAGCACTGCCAGGAAAGACCTGCCTCTTGAATTTCCAGTTCAAAATGAAACGGATGTGATGTGTCATGCCCACCCTTGGCCAAATCTGCTAAATGGCGGGGCCTCCAATTCGGACGGAATAGGGCGTCTGGAATTTATTTTATGCGTCGTTTTTTAAGGAAATAGGGACGATCAGGAAAGAGGCCAGGATAAGCAGGCAGCCGATGAACAGCAGGAACATGTTGGGATGCTCTCTGAACAGAAGCAGGGAAGTCAGAGCCGCCAGGGGAATTTTAAGATTGTTCATAACCGCCAGCTTCACGGGAGTGACCCGCCGGGCGCCGTAATTCCAGAGGAAAAAACAGACTCCTGAAGCGATGACGCCCAAATAGGCCAGCAGCCACCATTGCACGGCAGAAATCCCCTGCCAGCAGGACAGCCCTGACAGCAGGCCGGAGGGCAACGTGACCAGCAGAGCGCCTGCATAGGCATAGGCGAAGCAGGAAGCTTCACTTCTCCCGAACCGGGAATTTTTCAAGGAAATGTAGGCTATTTGACCTGCCGCGAAGCAGAGATTGGAAAGCTGGACAAGAACAATTCCTGTAAACACCCCGTTACCGGCGGAATATCCTTTCCAAAGGATGCCCGCTCCTCCTATGGCCGCAAGAATAGCCGCCGCCAGATGGAGCGGCGGAAGCTGTTTTTTCATCAGACCGTTAATCAGAACCACATAAATCGGCGTGGTGGCTGTAAAAAGGGCAACCTGGTGGGAAGGCAGATAGTGAAAGGCCGCGATATAGCAAAGATACATTCCTCCGAACTGGACGGCGCCTATGCCCATCATCACCAAGGCATGGCTGAGGGGCGCCTTCCGGACGAAGGGGAGAAAAACGGCAAGCGAGCCGGCCATGCGCGTCATCGCGACAAAGCTGGCAGGGTGGCCGGACAGGCAGTTTCCCAGAAGTCCGAATGACAACGCCCAGATGAAAGACGTGAGCAGCAACGCAGGCATGTGGGCGGAAGCATACGGAGAAAGGAAAACCAAGTCAATGCCCACGGCGCAGAGCATATAGTCGGGGACATGCAAGATTACCCAAAAAACGGGGTGAGATAATGGTCCTAAACATAAAAACACCCCGAAATATTGAATTCCGGGGTGTTTAGGAAAATGGTACGCGGTACTGGTTTCGAACCAGTGACCCCATGCGTGTGAAGCATGTGCTCTACCACTGAGCTAACCGCGCATTTGCAGTGCGGGGGGAATATATCGTTCGTGTCGGGGATTGGCAAGGAGTTTTTTGAAATCGGGTAAAAAAGGATTCCTCTTTTCCGCCGTCAACAAGTTCCCGGAGGAATGACCGATGTACAGTTTCTCCGAGGGACGGTTTGGAAAAGTGGAAAGGTGGCTTAATTCCGGCTTGTACAGCATCAACCGTCTTCCTACACTCCGGGCATGAGTTGCACAAGCCCTCCCAGAGCATGGGCCCAGATTGATACCAATGCGTTGAGGCACAATTTAAACGTCGTCCGGCGTGTTATGCCGGATCACCGTCTGATGGCTATTGTGAAGGCAGAGGCTTATGGTCACGGTCTGGAAGGGGTGGTGAAGGCTTTGGATGGCGAAGATTGCGCTTTTTTCGGCGTTGCCACGGTGGCGGAGGCCTGCCGGGTGAGGGATGCCGGGGCAAAAACATGCCCGTTTATTCTCGGTCCCTGTTTTGAGGGGGAGCGGGAGGAAATCGTGCAGAACGGCTGGCGCGCCGCTCTTTCCAGCATGGAAGAGGCGGAGCATTTCAATTCCTTGGGCGCCTTTTACGGCAAAACCGTCCATGTCCATTTGGGCGTGGATACCGGCATGGGGCGCAGCGGTTTTTTACCGAGTGAATTGCACGGCCTGACGGACAAGCTCAAACAGTTCAGTTATCTGGATCTGGAGGGCGTGTTTTCCCATTTATCCGCAGCTTCCGATGATATTTCCTTCACCCACGGACAGATCAGCGGTTTTACGGAGGCCGTAAATGAACTTTCCCAAGGCCATCGGTACAAGTTCCGGCACCTGTGCAGCAGCGCCGCTGTGTTTAATTACAAGGTTCCCTGCGCCAATATGGCGAGGCTGGGCAGAATCCTGTACGGGTATTCCCCCATGCCGTCTCCCTATAATAAGGAGCTGCGGCCTACCATGACCCTGTACAGCCGCATTACTCTGATACGCACGCTGCCGGGAAATCACGGCGTTTCCTACAACCACTGCTATATAACGAAGGGGAGCACGAAGGTGGCCACTATCGGCATCGGCTATGCGGACGGCTATCTTCAATACCTGTCCAACCAGGGAGCGAGGGTGTATATCAATGGCCAGTACTGTCCGGTTTTGGGCCGTGTGACGATGGACCAGATCATGGTGGACGTTACTTATATGGACCATGTGGAGACCGGAGACCTGGTGGAAATCATGGGGCCAAATGTAAGCTGGGAGGAACTGACGCGCCGTGCCAATACCATCCCCAGCAATGTGCTGACCAGCATCAGCGCCCGCGTGCCCCGGATTTACGTGTAGGATGATGCCGGGGGCATGGTGATTAAAAGCTGTTGTCCGCCGTCCGGGAAAAAATCAGGGGATTTGTTTGCAGATATATTTTTCCCCGGCGGGCACGGATAAACGTTTTACCGTACTTTTACCGCTGGCGGATCCTATTCCAGTCTTCCGGCTCCAGAGCGCAGGGATCAGGGGCTACCCAGTGGCCCGGTTCTATTTCCACAGGGGTAAGGTCCGCTCCCACCGTCTCCGGATAGGAGGGGTGCTGGATGCGGTGGCCGAAAGCAGAGCCGAGCGGCGGGTTGATGGGAGAGGGGACGTCTCCCGGCAGAGGCTGGTGCTTGTTGGCCCGGGCAGGGTCCGGTTCCGGAATAGCGTCCAGAAGAGCCTTGGTGTAAGCATGTTTGGGGGATTGATAGATGGTTTCCGCATCTGACATTTCCACGATTTTACCCAGATACATGACCGCCACGCGGTCGGAGATGTGTTTGACGACCGCCAGATCATGGGCAATAAACAGGTAAGAGAGTTTGCGTTCCTCCTGAAGTTCCAGCAGCAGGTTGAGCACCTGGGACTGGACGGATACGTCAAGGGCAGAGACGGGTTCGTCCAGAATAATGAGGCTGGGATTCAACGTCAGGGCGCGGGCGATGCCGATACGCTGGCGTTGCCCGCCTGAGAATTCAAAGGGGAAGCGGTCAATAGCGCTGTCCGGCAACCCTACGCGGTCCAGCAGACCGCGCACCCATTCCCGGCGCGCGGCGGGGGTGCCCATGCGGTGGATGACGAAGGGTTCCGCTACGATTTGACCGATGGATTGCCTCTGGTTGAGGGATTCCGCAGGATCCTGGAAGACCATCTGGATGTGCGGACGCAGAGGCCTCATTTTGCGCTGAGAGAGTCTGGCGATATTGTTGCCGTTGAACCGGATGGAGCCCCCGGTGGGTTTCAGCAGGCGGACAATGCTTTTGCCAATGGTTGATTTTCCGCAGCCGGATTCCCCCACCAGGCCCAGCGTTTCCCCCGGGTAAATATTGAAGGAAACGTCGTCCACAGCCTTGACCCATCCCGCTTGCCGCAGGAAAATTCCGGAGCGGACGGGAAAGTACATTTTCAAATTGTCTACTTGCAAGAGAGGTTCCGGCATGGCTGGGAGAAAAAGAAGTTAAAGGTTGGCGCAACGGGGGCAGGCTTCCACGAAGTGGTCCGGGGATATTTCCACGAGGGGAGGGCGTTCCGTGAGTTCTTCAGCGGGCACACCCTGCCTTTGGCAGAAGCGGCATCCGGGAACGAAATCCGCAATAGAGGCCACCTGCCCGGGAATGGTGGGCAGTTTGGTTTTCCGCATGGAACTTAGCTGAGGGATGGAGGCCAGCAGTCCCTTGGTGTAAGCATGGCGAGGGTTGGCAAAAAGTTCCCGGACAGGGGCCTTTTCCACCACGCGGCCAGCGTACATGACGACTACGGAGTCACAGCTCTGTGCGATGACGCCCAAGTCATGTGTAATGAGGATGGAGGATGACCCCATTTCTGCCTGAAGATCCTTGAGCAGGGACAGGATTTGAGCCTGAACGGTGACATCCAGGGCCGTGGTCGGTTCATCCGCAATGATGAGTTCCGGATGGCAGGCCAGGGCAATGGCTATGACGACGCGCTGGCGCATGCCGCCGGAGAGCTGATGAGGAAATTCGTCCACACGCTGTTCCGGGGCAGGGATACGAACGCGCTGCAGGAGCTGGATGGCTGCATCCCGGGCTTCCCTGGTGTTCATTCCCCGGTGGAGCATCAGGGATTCCCCAATTTGCCTTCCGATGCTGTGTACGGGATTGAGCGCCGTCATTGGTTCCTGGAAAATGACGCCGATATGGCGGCCGCGGATGCCGTGCATGTCCGTCTCTTTTGCCTGAACCAGGTCGCGGCCCTTGAACAGAATTTGCCCGTCCAGAATTTTCCCCATGGGCTGGGGCAGCAGCCGGACGATGGACATGGCCGTAACGCTTTTGCCGCAGCCTGATTCCCCTACGATGCCTACGCAGGTGCCTTTGGGGACGGTGAAGCTGACGCCGTCCACCGCTTTCAACAGGCCGGATTCCGTTTCGAAGCCGGTGACCAGGTTCTTGATTTCCAACAGGGGGTCGCTCATGTGTTATTTTTCCGTGGCAGAAGGTTCCAGAGGGTCGCCGCTTTCCGGGATGACAGGCACAGACGGCAGCTTGCCGCCTCCATCCTTGTTATCCAGGCTTTCAATGGAGTCCATGTAGCGGTACTGGTCATACACGGTATCCACTTCCTCGAATGTTTTTCCTTCCCGCTTGGCTTCCATTGTTTCCTTTTTGATATCGTTATCCACCCAGTACAGATAACTTTCCATGGGATCAAATACGACGGGATGGCAGAATTGCGTAGTCGCGCTGTTCGGCCATTTGACCCAGCGCCAGTAGCCCAGTCTGATGAATTCCGTGGTCCAGCAGGGAACCCACAGGGCTTCGTCATCAATTTTCTGCTGCACTTTCCACGTGGCCTTTTGGAGTTCGTCTTCCGTGGCTGCGTTTGTTTCTGCGTCCAGCAGCTTGTCCATTTCTTTGTCCGCGTAAGCGCAGATGTTATTGGTATAGGTAATAAGGCCACCGCGCTCATCATAGGCGTACCGGGAGTGAAACCCCTGCTCGTTCATCGGATGGGGGGGAGTGAATCCCCAGGCCATGAAGGAGGCCTGAGCGCGTTTTTCCATGATTTTGCGGAAAGCTACGGTGGAGTCCAGAGGGTCAAGCTGTATTTCCAGACCGCACTTGCGCGCATCTTCCTTCAGCTTGCCCAGAGTGGAAGCCAGGGAAGGAGATGAATTGGGGAAGGTGATGGCTGCAGTGAGCCGGGTGCCGTCCGGCTTGCGGAGGATTCCGTCCGGGCAGGGGATAGTGTAGCCCGCCCTGGCGAAATAAGCGCGGGCCTGTTCCGGGGAATAGGGGCGCGCCTTGATATAGGGATTGGTGAATTTGCCGAAACCTGAATTGTAGGAATTGAGCCGCTGGTAGTCTCCGCGGAAGGTAATGTCAATGATATTCTGGATATTAAGTGCGTGCTGGAACCCCCGGCGAACATTGAGGTCATTGAAGGGGGCTTTGGAGGTATTCAAAAAAACTCCGTAAGGAGGCCGGGGGTAAATAGTATAAAATGTGCTGCGGTTGATGTAGCCGTTGTGAACCTCCGGTATTTCCATGCGTTCGTGCCATAGTTCCGGTTTGGTGATATTCAAAACGTCCAGTTCTCCGATGCGGAAGAGTTCGATGGCCTTGGATGGCTCCGCAATGAAATTATACACGATTTGATCCACATTATACATGTATTTCGTGAATTTTTTGTCCCTGGCCCACCAGTCCGGCACGCGCTGGAGCGTTACCTGGCGGCCACGGATGATACCGTCCGGCTTGACAACGTAAGCACCCGTAGTGGGCGGTATGCGCCACTGGTAGCGTTCCACGTAGTTGGGGCCGAACTCGCAATAAAAGTGCGGCGGGGAAGGAATGAACAGCGTGCAGTAGTACGGAAGCAGAGGTTTGGCGAAGGGGAGTGTGATGGAAAAGCGGCTGTCGTCGTAGATGGTGATGTTGGAAGCGTTCTGGTAAAAAAAGTTGTTATAGAATACGTCCTGGCTGTATTCCGAAGTGCGGATGTACATGTTCACCAGGAGGTCGATGGCCTTTACCTTGGCTCCGTCCGTATAGCGGGCATCCGGATCCAGTTCGAAGTAAACAGTGCGCCTGTCTGGGGATTCCGCCCATTTATGAGCGATTCCCGGAATGATTTTTCCCGTAACCGGATGGATGGAAACGAGGCCGATGATGATTTCATCATACAGGGGGCCGCGGAAACCGCTGTTACTGTTCGGGCCGTTGGGCCGGAATGTGTCGGGATAGGATCCGGGGGCCCACTGGCGCAGCACGCCTCCTTTTTTGGCATTCGGGTCTCCTATCTCCGGATTGTCCAGTCCATCCTCCCACTTCAGGTCTTGGGGGATGTCTGCCGGGGTTTTGAATTTGATGTAGTCGCCTTCCGTCTGCCTGCGGTGAATGACGGACAGAGCAGCTTCATCCGCAATGAGTTTGCTTTGCAGTTTTTCCCTGACTTTAGAATCTTCCTCCTTGAAAAATTTGTCCCGGAGTTCCCGTATTTCCTTTTGCTTGGCGGCTTCCTCACGAGCCAGGCGGTCATTGATCTGTTTGTTCCATCGTTCCGGGAAGGAATCAAATCCCGGAGGGAGCGTGCCGAAAGGCACGTTTGGCTGCCAGCCTGCCCCCTGGGATTGGGAGGAATCCTTACAACCGGATCCGGCTGCCAGCAGAAGGGACAGCATCACGGAAGAAAGGATGGAGCGGAAGATGGTGGACAGCTTGAGCATAGGGAATGGCAAAACAGGAGTCTTTTATTTATAAGTAGTGAATTTTTTAGGGTCAAAGGCTTCACGGACAGCCTCCCCGATAAAGGTGACGAGCAGAAGGGTAATCACCAGGGCGGAAAAGGCGGAGGTGACCACCCAGCTGGCGGAAAGATCCGCCAGTCCGTCATTGAGCAGGCGGCCCCAGCTGGCGTATGTGTCAGGAAGGCCGAAGCCCAGATAATCCAGGGAAGCCAGAGCCAAAATGAGGGCGGAAACGCTGAACGGAACCAGAGTGACCAGAATGGCGACCAGGTTGGGCAGGATATGGACGAAAAGAATACGGCTGGTGGAAGCCCCAAGCACGCGGGCCGCCGCTACGTAGTCGCGCGCTTTTTCCTTCATGGTGGAGGTTCTGAGCTGGTAGGTCATGGACATCCACCCGAACATGATGAGAAGGCTGATAATCAGGAACATGCCTTTCATGTGAAGGGGAACCATATCTGAAATAATCATGATGATGAAAAGGAAGGGAACCTGGGAGAAGATTTCAATGAGGCGCTGCATGCCGAGGTCAAACATGCCGCCGAAGTATCCCATCATCATTCCAAAGGTGATGCCGATAAAATATACGATAGGCAGGTAGAAGAGTGCGGCTTTCATATTTACCTGGAGGCCTCCGTACAGATAAGCCAGAATGTCCGCCCCCTGGGTATTGGTGCCAAGCAGGTGGCCCCCCTTGAGGGGCGGGGAGGGGTGGTAGAAGATACGGCTGATTTTATGTTCATCCGTCTGTTTCAGGAATTCTTCCTTGGTGCCGGGGCCGCTGTAATGTTCCGCCACAATGTTGTTGTTTTCATATGTGGCGCTGTACACCTCCGTTCTGTCTTCCAGCCAGCCGGTGGCCCGGTCCACTTTCTTTCCCTTGCGGAATTTGTAGCTGATGTGGGGAAGGGCTTCTTCATCCTTATGCAAACGGGAGGCCAAACCGGAATACGGCTTGCCGCCGGGCTCGCAGACGAGGCCGTCTTCATTCACCATCAAAGCTTCCGAACCGGGGTTGGTGGAATCTCCCGTGGGATCGTATGGAACCAGAGGCATGATGACGAGGGAAGGTTTTCCTGGCTGGCCTGCCTGTTTTTTCAGTTCGCGGTAGTTGGCTTCCGCATCCGCAAAATCTCCGGTCTGGCCAAAGGTAGAACCCTTGTATACTTTACGCATAATGGCCGGAAAGTACCAGGAGCCGTTCTGAACGACAAGGAGGGCCCGCTTGCCTACCAGGCACTGGTCCATACAGGCCAATAGCGTCAATACAAGCAAAATGAGGAGGGATACGTAGCCGCGGGAGATGCTTTTAAAACGCTGGATGCGACGCTTGGTGATCGGCGTTGGATGGAACCTCCGGGGGCCTTTCAGCATGAGCCAGAACCCGAGGCCTCCCATGACCAGCACGCAAACCCAGCCGAACCACAGGAATTTCCCCTGAGGCGTCAGAAGGCCGCCGTTGTTCTGGTCCGTACAGATGATGTTGAGCATGCTCATTTCCCGTGAGACGGTGAAGGGCCAGCTTAACGTGGGCAGGAGCAGCCCGCACAGCTCTCCCACGGCAGTAAGAACCGCCAGAATGACCAAAAGGTATGCCAGTTTTCTAACCATGTGTATTATTCAAATTTGATGCGCGGATCCACAGCGGCCACGATGATATCGGAGAGAAGGTTGCCCAGCACCATCAGGAAGGAGGTAAGCAGCAGCGTTCCCATGATCAGGGCGTAATCCTTGTCCATCAGAGCCTGGTAACTCAGCATTCCAAACCCCTGGATATCGAAAACCTTTTCCACCAGCATGGAGCCGGCCACAATCAGGCTGATGAGGCTGCCCAGAGTGGAGGCAATGGGTATAAAGGAGTTGCGGAAGGCATGCTTGATGACGGCCCCTCTGAAACTCACGCCCTTGGCCATGGCTGTCCTGATGTAGTCCGCGGAAAGATTGTCCATCAGGTTGTTTTTCATCATCATGGTGGTGATGGCAAAGGAACTTACTACATAGCAAATCAGGGGGAGCACCGTATGGTGCAGCAGGTCTCCGGCCTGTTGCCAGAACCCCATGTCAGCAAAGTCCGGAGACGTCAGCCCGCAGAGAGGGAACCATTCCAGCCGCGCGCCCAAATACACCACCAGTACGGCGCCCAGGGCGAACCCAGGTACGGAGTACCCCAGGAAAATCAGGACGGAAGAGATGTTGTCCACCAGGCTTTTATGGCGGATTGCCTTTACTACTCCAAGGGGAATGCAGACGGAATAGGTAATAATGGCGCTCAGGATGCCGAAGTACAGGGAAACGGGAATGCGTTCCTTGATCATGTCCCATACGGGTTCATTGTACTTAAACGAGTTGCCCATAGTTCCCTGGAGCAGCCCGTCAAAACTGGTCTTGTACATAACGGCCCGCCACGCATAGCCCTGGGCCTTGTCGCGGACGGCCTCCGTATTATCCGTCTGCCTCATGCGGCGCGCCCAGCGTTCCGCGCGGTCCATGGGGGATTCTATATCCACGGTCCAGCCTTCTGAAGCGGCTTTCCGGGACGGAGTGCCGGAAAAGAAAGCATCTTTCACGCTGCCGGAATCCTTGTCCTGGCGAACTACGACGACTTGTTCTCCTGTTTCATTCAGATTGATCCGTGTATGCGTATCGGAAATGCCGGAATATTCATCTTCCTTGTCTCCCTCTCCCGCTCCGCCGATTTCCCCGAATTCCTCACGGGAAATGAAAATCTTTTTGGGCAGCACGCCCAGCCATTGCAGATAAGCCGTGATGATGGGCTCCTGCAGGCTGTACTGCTCTTCCAGCCGCTCCATATCCGCTTCACTCAGGTTATTGTCGCCGCGCTGGGAGCCGGCTTTCTGTCCGGACAGGGCGCTCATGCTTTGCTGCTGCATCATCTGCTCAATGGGACCTCCCGGAACAAAACGGGTTATGCAAAAGACGAGAAACGTAACCCCCAGGAGCGTCAAGGGCATGAGAAGGAGTCGTCTGATGATATAGGTCTTCATTCGTCGCGCTGAACTCTACCGATTTGTGGAAGGTGAGGCAAGTAGCAATGCAAATTTGTAAGCCTTTGCTAACATAAGGCGCTGCCCGGTTCTTCTTAAGATGAAAGGGAAACAATGCAATACGGCAGGTTTCCTTTCTTTTGGCAGGCCTTTCGGGAGGTGCGGAATATTACATTCCTTCTTCCAACCGGCGCGCCAGCATGTCCGGAAGACCAGCGGCCAGAATGCGTCTTTGGGCCTCCGCTACATCGTATTCCACGCGGCGCTGGTAGTACACCATGCTGTCTTCGTCAAGCACGCCGTAGGCGGCACGGGGGTCGCCGTCTCTGGGCTGGCCTACGGAGCCCACATTAATCAGATATTTGTTGGTTTTGAGTAGCTGGATATCCCCGGATTCATATTCATGGATGCTTCCTTCATGGCGGATGAATGTACGGGGGACGTGAGTATGTCCGTTAAAGCACAGGAATTGATTGTCGCGCAAAATATTGATGCTGTGGGTGGCCGTATCCACATTCGTGACGTAGGCCCAGGAGTTGGGCTTGTCCTGTGTAGCGTGCACCAGAACGATTTCATTGGGGAGAATGCGCTGGAAAGGAGCGCGGCGAAGCCACTTTTTCTGTTCTTCGGAAAGTTGCTGCCGCGTCCACATCAGGGCATTGTAAGCTACTGGGTTCATCCCTGCCGGATTGTCTTCTCCAATGGCTTCCTCATCATGGTTGCCGCGCACGGTGGGAATCTGGCGGCTGCGGATGAATTCAAGGCATTCGGACGGATTGGCGTTATAGCCCACAACATCGCCCAGGCAGTAAACGGCATTGCATTGAAGCTGTTCTATATCCTTCATCACCGCTTCCAGAGCGGGCAGATTGGCATGGATGTCACTAATCAGGGCTATTCTACTCATGGTATTGTAAGCAAAGAGCATAGCACTTTGGGGAGGTTTTGCCAAGCGCGTTTGCTCGCAGGAAATCATGGTAGGGGCACAGGGGGACCGGCCTTTTCATGTCCCCTTATTCCCGTCTGTTTGCTTTACTCGTCTTTTGCCGGTGGCAAAGATTCCAGGGCTTCTCTCAGCCCGTCTACAGGATACTTCAGGGAATTGGCCAGATGGCTGGTCATCAAGTCTCGGGCGATCTCATCCGTGGGAAACAGTTCCCGAAAGGGGATGCGCTCCTTTTCCGGTATGTTCAGCCTGTTTTCCAGAACAAAAATATTACTCACCAGGCTGGGTGTCCTGTTGCGGGGATCCTTGAATAACTCCCGGCCCAGTTCCAGAGCTTCTCTGGATTTGGAAGGAACACGGACGAGCGCATAAAATTCTTTGCGGGCCGTAAGGGGAGGCGCTCCCAAATCCCGTGCCTTGCGGTAGGCTTCCGCCGCCTTTTCAAAGTCAGGTTGCCGGTAGGTATCGCTGTACATGTTGCCCAGCAGGGATTGAAGGTACCAGCTGTCAGGATTGGCGTTGATGCCTTTTTCCAGGAAGCGGCGCCCCTTTTGAATGTATTTGCGGAAGCCTTCCCGGCGTTCCATGGGAGAAAGACGTTTATTTTCCAGATAACTGGAGGAAGCGTTATTGCCCAAATGCCACGATCCGTTGTCCCAGTAGAAATCGGAGTGAGGAGCGAGAGCGGTAACCTGGTTGTAGCGGCGTTCCAGGTTAGCCCAGTCGGAAATCAGGAAACAGTCGAAAGCTTCCATGCTCAGCACGGCCGCCACCAGGGAGCGGAGCCCTCCCAGGGAGACCATGGCAAGTTGTTGTTCCAGATAATCGGAAGAGGAAAGCTCTACCGGATTATCCAGCAGCCCCGCCGCCTTTTCCTGTTCCAGAATATGATTCTGCAAAGGCAGGCGAATCATGCCGAAGCCCAGCAGGGCAATGATGAAAATGACGATGGTTTTCAGCATGATTCGCAATTGGTTCGGGTTAATTTATATTCAGGCGCTTGCGGATGGCCTTGTCCAGAAGTTCCCATTCCGGCACGGAGGCTCCGGCTTGCCGGGCCTTGGAGAGAGGGTCTCCCCAGATAGCCGTGTATTCGACGGGACGGCCTTCGTTGTAGTCCACGGCGCTGGACGGAATGAAAGCTCCCATGGTTTCCGTACGGGAAAGGTGGAATTCAACCAAATCTTCCGGCAGGGCATAGCCGCGGGCTTTGGCTGCCTGCACCACTTCCTCCATGATGCGGCGCGCCCGCATGACGTTTTCCGGGTTTTGGTAAAGTTCCGCAATGCTGATGCCTCCCAGAGCAAGGCAAAGTCCGTTAAACGGGATGTTCCAGACGAGTTTGTACCACTGGATTTGCTCTGCGGCGTCAAAAGCGCGCGTTTTGATGCCGGCATTGGCAAACAGCTCGGAGAGTTCCCTGGCTTTTTCAGTCCCTTCCGGAGTGGGGATGAAGGGGGCAAATTGGATATTGCCCCCTTCCAGATGGTTGACATGACCCGGTTTTTCCCGCATGGCGCAGATGAAGCACAGGCCCACATAGATACGGTCCGCCGGGATGATGCGGGCAATTTCCTCCGCATTCCCCATGCCGTTCTGAAGTGTAACAACAGTCGTATCCGGTCCCATCAACGTGGGAAGGGCTCTGGAAAATCCGGCGTTTGCCGTGCTTTTCCATGCAACGACAACGAGGTCTACCGGGCCGACTTCCTCCGTGTCCCGGTAAACGTTGATGCGGGGCAGGGAGATATTCCCATGCAGGCTTTTCACCTGAAGGCCGTGTTCTTTCAGATAGCCGTATTCCGAACGTACGATGAAGGATACGTCCTGCCCCGATTCCTGAAGTCTGGCTCCGTAATAGCAACCCAGGGCTCCGGCTCCCAGAATGGCGATTTTCATGGCGTGCGGCGCAGTTGGTGATATTTTTCAGAGCCCCTGGACGTTGCCCTTGTCGTCCAGATAGATGTGCATGGCGTTCGGTGAGACGGGAAGGGCGGGCATGCGCATGATTTCCCCGCAGAGGGCCACCAGGAAGCCGGCCCCGTTGGCGATTTCAAAGTCGCGCACGGTGATGGTGAAGCCGGTGGGGCGTCCTCGGAGGCGTCCGTTGTCGGAAAGGGAGTTCTGGGTTTTTGCCATACAGACGGGAAGGTCCGTCAGGCGGCTGGCTTCAAACTGGGCCAGCTTCTTTTTGGCGGCGGCCGTCAATTCCACACCGTCCGCCCCGTAAATGTTGCGGGCAATGATGTTGAGTTTTTCTTCCACCGGCAGAGCGGATTCATAGAGGGGCTTGAAAGGGGCGGAACTCCTGTCCGCAGCTTCCACAACCATTTGGGCCAGGTCTTTGCCTCCTTCTCCTCCCTGGGAGAAGATATCCGCAATGGCGCAGGGAATACCGCGTTCCGCGCAGTGTTTCACGATAGCGTCCAGTTCTTCCCGGGAGTCGTCAAAGAATTTGTTGACGGCAACCACGACGGGGCGTTTGTAGTGGGCGGCAGCGTCCAGATGCGCATCCAGGTTGGCAAGGCCTTTTTTCAGCGCATCCACGTCCGTGTTTTTCAGATCCGCCAGGGCAGTTCCCCCGTGCATTTTCAGCGCGCGTGCCGTAGCTACGATGACAATGGCCGCCGGATCCAGTCCGGACTGGCGGCATTTGATATCCAGGAATTTCTCTGCACCCAGGTCAAACGCGAATCCGGCCTCCGTGACGGCATAGTCCCCAAAATGCAGGGCCATCCTGGTGGCCAGCACGGAGTTGCAGCCGTGGGCAATGTTGGCAAACGGGCCGCCGTGCAGGAAACAGGGCACTCCTTCCACAGATTGGACCAGATTGGGCATCAGGGCATCTTTCAGCAGGGCCATGACGGAACCGGTAATGCCCAGTTCCCTTGCGAATACGGGCTTGTCATCCGTCGTGAATCCGATCACGATGCGGTTGATGCGTTCTTCCATGTCCTTGTAGGAAGTGGCAAGGCACAGGCACGCCATGATTTCCGAAGCCGGGGTGATATCGAAGCCTGTTTCTCGGGGGAACCCCTGCTTGTTGAGCCCCACGATGATGGAACGCAGGGAACGGTCGTTCATGTCCATGACCCGCTTCCATATGACTTTGCGTTCGTCAATGTTCAGCGTGTGGAAGAACATGGCGTTATCAATGATGGCGCTGATGAGGTTGTGGGCGGATGTAATGGCGTGGAAGTCCCCTGTGAAATGCATGTTGATTTCCTCTGCCGGCGTCAGGGAGCTTTTGCCGCCTCCGGTAGCTCCGCCCTTGCGGCCGAACACCGGTCCCATGGAAGGTTGCCGGAGCGCCAGGCAGACTTTTTTGCCGATGGCCTGCAATCCCTGCGCCAAGCCGATGGAAACGGTGGTTTTGCCTTCTCCGGATGGGGTGGGAGTGATGGCGGATACCAGGATGAGTTTGCCGGGGGCTGCCGGCTTGTCCAATACGTCCAGGGAAATTTTGGCCTTGTTGCGGCCGAAGGGAATGACGTCTTTTTCATCGACGCCCAGCTTGTTGATACAGTCGGAGAATGCAGGTATAACCATGCGCACATGATGACGGAAGCCCCCTCTTTTGGCAAGAAGGTTCATGGGCATTCCGGACCGGATGAATCAATGAGCGGGAAAGGGCCGCCTTCTTCCTGTCCCGCGACATTCCCCGGATATCCATGCAACTCCGGGAGAACCTCCGGAAATACCCGGTATGGCAGGTTGCGCTAAGACGGGGGTAAGAATCAGGGTTGCGCTTTCTGTTTCCTCTCAGCCAGCACGGGACGGTAGTGGCCCGTGATGGTGTGGGAAAACAGGAAGTCTTCTTCCTGCGTTCCGGCGCCTACATTATGAATGATCAGCGGCGTGCCTTCCTCCGTTTTCCGGTCGGAAACGATGCCAATGTGGGGAATACTATCGGACAGGTTCCATGTAACCAGGTCGCCGGGCTCGTAGTCCGCCGCGTTTTCCGTAATGGGAACGGCCCAGCCTTTTCTGGCAAAGAAGGTACGAAGATTAGGGACCCTGCGGTGGTCAATGCTGCGGTCCGTCGTTTTCAATCCCCATATTTTAGGGTATTTGGAAAAGTGGGCCTTCATGTCCTCATGCACGGCTTTTTGAAGGTCCAGGCCGAAGGCCCTCATGGCGCGGATGACCACATCCGTGCATACTCCCGTTTCGAGGGGAACGTCTCCGTTGGGGTAGGGAATGGATTGATAGCCTCCGTTGTAGGAAACCGTTACTCCTACCTGTTCACGCGCCCTGGCCGCCAGCGCGGCGTTGTCCGCCATCAGGCATGCAGGGCAGGAAAGAAACAGGAGGATGAGAAGGGCCGCCGGTTTCATAGGGCAGATGGGGAGGGAAACGCGGAAAAATCAGACGAAGCTGGCAAAGCCGATGTCCGGCCGGCGCTGCATGCCGTGAAATTGAATCTTTTTGATTTCGTTGTGGGCACGCTGGCGCGCTTCGGAGAGGGTATCTCCCTGTGCCACGACGGCCAGGACGCGGCCTCCGTTGGTTTCATAACAGTTTTTATCCGCATTCCATTTGGTGCCGGCGTGGTAAACGGAAGCATTTGAAATATCGTCCAGTCCCTGAATAGCGTCGCCGGAATGGGAGGTCTCCGGATATCCTTTGGAGGCCAGCACGCAGCAGACGCTCCAGCCGTTTTGGAAGGAAATTTCTTCCGGCGCAAATTCTCCCTTGGCCCCATGCAGGCAGAAGGAAGCCAAGTCTCCGGAGAGCAGGGGCATAACGGCCTGGCATTCCGGATCGCCGAAGCGGCAGTTGTATTCAATTACTTTTGGGCCGTTTGGAGTCAGCATCAGGCCGAAGTACAGAAACCCCCGGTAAGGCAGCCCGTCTTTTTTCAGTCCGGCTACCGTCGGAGCCACGATTTCCTTTTCAATGCGTTCCAGCATTTCCGGCTCCACCAGCCGGCGGGAAGCCACCGCTCCCATGCCGCCCGTGTTGGGGCCAGCATCGCCTTCCTTGAGGCGCTTGTAGTCCCGTGCCGGGCAGAGGATGAGATAATGGTCGTCCACCAGAGCGCCGAAGATGGAGACTTCCGGTCCGGTAAGAAATTCTTCCACCAGCAGCCGCCCTTCACCAAAACGCCTGTCCGTAAATACTTCTTTCAGGAAAGAGTCTGCTTCCTCCTTGCTCATGCAGACGGCTACGCCCTTTCCGGCGGCCAGACCGTCAAATTTCAGCACGGTAGGATAGTTGTTTCCGATGAATTGCCGGGCTTCCTCCAATGTGGCCGCTACGCGCGCCTGCCCGGTAGGGATGCGGTGGCGGAGCAGGAAGTCCTTGGCAAATTCCTTGCTGGCTTCCAGCTGGGCGCTTTCTTTTACCGGCCCCCAGCAGGGGATGCCCGCACGGGAGCAGGCATTGGCCAGGCCTTCATCCTTGACCAGATAGCTTTCCTCCCCGGCAACGCAGAGATCCATTTTATTGGAAACCATCCAGTCGATCAGCGAGGGCAGATCCCTGGCCGGGATGGGGGTAGCCAGACGGTTGATGGCGTCACTTCCCGGGAAACAGTACATTTCCGGAGCGGAGGGAGATTCCTTGAGTGCCTTGACCAGTGCATGTTCACGTCCACCTTTTCCAATAACGGCTATTTTCATACGCCGCCAGTATGCCGGGACGGACTGATTTTGCCAAGCTGAAATGAACGGTGAGGTTTTCCCTTTTGTCCGGTTGTTCCCATGCTTTTCCTCCATTGCCGGGAATGGGGTTGTACCACTTTTTCTTTTCGTGGCACGGCGCAGCCATTCCGTTCGGGGAAGATGATGTAAAAAGGCCGCCTGACCCGGAGGAAAGGCGGCCTGTAAAAGGAAAGGGCGGTATTTGCGTTTAGAACGGGATTTCGTCGTCCATGTCTCCGAAGTCGTTGGACGGCTGATTGGTGGGGGGCATGGGGGGCGGGTTGTAGTTCTGGGCCGGGCGGGATTGTCCGTAGTTGTTGGAACGGGGAGCATTCTGGTACTGCTGGCGCGGAGCACCTCCCATATCGCCTTCACCGCCGCGGGGGAAGAGCTGGATGTTTTCCCCAATCACGCGCAGCTTGGTGCGTTTCTGCCCGGAGGCTTTATCTTCCCAGGAATCCAGTTGAAGGCGTCCTTCCACAAAGACTCCGCGGCCCTTGCTGAGGTAGTTGCCGGCAACTTCCGCCTGGCGGTTCCAAAGGGTGACGTCCACGAAAGTGGTTTCTTCCTGGCGTTCGCTGTTGTCGCCCGCGTAGTAACGGTTGATGGCAAGGCGGATGTCCGTAACGGCGGTTCCTTTGGGAGTGTAGCGCAGTTCGGGATCAGCGGTAAGGTTGCCCATTAAGAAGACTTTGTTGAGATTGGCCATATAGGATGGGTGTTAACGAGGTGTATGGTATATAGGAAAAGGGCCTTGCCGTTTAGGAGGAAGGCATGTGTTTGGTCGCTAGCAAGTATGGGCCTGCACATGGTCTTGTGCAATACTAAATTACGGAATCGTCCTTCATCATGTCTCCTTTCTACATTGCATTCGTCATGGAACCGTGAAAACTTTACCTCCATGAGTTTCAGGCAGCGGCGGAGAAACGGACTGTTCCGGGTTTCCTGGGGCACATGCCTTTTGCTGTCTGTGCTGGCACACCTGTTTTTGCTGGCGGGGAGCTGCCTGGTTCCTGAAGAATGGCTGGCTTCCCCACGTCCGGCTGAAGCGGCGCGGAGGAAAGTGGCTGTAAGCGCGCGCATGGTAAAGAAAGTGGAACCTCAACTGGAGAGCCGGAGACAAGAGCCCGCGGAATATCTGCCTGCCGTCGTGAAGACCAATGAGGAGCAGGAAAGCGCCACCAGGCCGGAAGTGCCCAAATTCCAGAGCAACAGGAACACGCGGGCGGAAGGCGGCCGGAAGGATCCGGACGGCGACAGGGATATGCCCGCCCAGGATGGCGTGGAACGGGAAAACGGAGAGATTGTCCTTTTTAACCAGGAAAGGCAGGATGGGGATTTAAGCCATGAACGGGACGGCAACAAAAACGCCTCCCCCGGAGCTTCTTCCAATGTTCCCTACCAGCCCCTGGAACCATCCATGCCGCCTGCCGGTCATCCCGGTTCCCTGGCTCATTCTCCCGTCAAGAAGGGAGAGCCAGGCAAATCGGAAGAGGAAAAAACGGCCCGACAAAACATCCGTCATGCACAGGAGAAGGCCATGCAGCTTCCCCATGCGGTAGTGTTGCCCAGCCCCGGAGATTCGGAGAAGCCGGATCCGCTTGAGGAATTGGCCAAAAGCATTGCGAAAGGGGCGGACAATCCTCCCCTGAATCTTCCCAATCTGGATTTGGTGCCCAATACAAAACCGGTTCAGAAACAGCCCTTGTATGATCCCATGTTCAATGCGGAGAGCCAGCCCGGCTTCAAGACACATGAGCGGAAGACCAAGCAGGTCGGCAAATTCAGCTTTGGCCGCCGTCCGACATTGGATGTGGAAGCTACGCCCATGGGAACGTACCAGGCGATCGTTTACCGGGCTATCGGGGAACAATGGTACCGCCAGTGCGATTTGAACCGCGACCTGATTGTTACCGGAACTGTGCGCATCCGCATCCTGATTAACAAGAATGGCAAAATTTCGTCTATGAGGCAGACTTCCCGCGTGGGAGCCAGCGAGGTACAGAAGTCCTTTACCTTCCTCGCCATCAAACTCGCCAGGCTTCCAGCGATGCCCCCGGAGGTAAGGAGTATGCTTGTGGGGGATTCTTTGGAAATGTATTTCGATTTCAATTTTTAACAACCTACCATCCTGCAACAAATACCATTCACAGATATATGATGATGAACTTGATCAAAGACTGCATTACATTCTTCCAGGCAGGCGGCGTTTTCATGTACCCGCTGGCAGCCTGTTCCGTTCTTCTTATTGCGGCCGTTATTTACCGCATGTTCAATATGAAGAAGAGCCTCATTTGCCCCGTCGTGCTGACCAGGGCCGTGGAGCAGTACACCCGCGGCGCCGTGGGGCGCACTGAATTGGAGAGAATAGCTGCGGATTCGGATTCCGTGGAGGGCCGCCTGGTGCTGGATGCGTTGAATGCACCGCTGGAGGATGAAGCCTCCCTGAAGGAAATGATCCAGGTGAAGGCCCGCGAGGAGTTTGTAACGCTTCAGGCGGGTCTGCCCCTGCTGGACATGATTGTGATGATCGCACCCATGTTCGGCATCCTGGGAACCGCCAGCGGCCTGGTGCAGATTTTCAGCGTTTTCGGAATGGATGAGAGTCACGGCATGATTGCTCAGGGGATTGCCCAGGCTCTGAATACGACGATTGCCGGTCTCGCCATCGCCACTCCGGCCGTGATTGCCCACGTTTATTATTCCCGCAAGCTGGAGCGTATTTCCGCCTCCATGGAAGTCCTGCTGACAGAACTGGTTTCCTTCCGCTGCCATCATTCCCAACGCTGACAAGGCCATGCAGTTTTACCGCAAGAAAGCAAGGAGCATGGGGGTGCCCATCGTCCCCATGATTGACATATTGACCATTCTGCTGATTTTTTTCATTGTCCATACGCAGTGGAAGAAGCCGCAGTCCCTGCTTAAGATAGATGTACCCGGAGCGGAATTCATGGAGGGGACTCCGTCTTCGGAACAGCGGGCCGTTCTGACCGTGACGGGGACATCCGCCATTTCCCTGAATGGCAGGCTGGTGGAGATGAATGAACTGGCTGCTGCCCTGGAAGCCTTGAAAAAGGAAAATCCGGGCGTCAAACTGCAGCTTGATGTGGATAAAAAAGCGGAGTTTGGCATCATTGTCGGCATTTGGGATGCGCTGACGTCTGTGGGTATTGACGCAGGTGAGGTTCCTGCCAGAATAGAAATCAACAAGCCCGGCGCACGGTAAGCGCCTTAACATATATATTATCCCCCTCCCGATGTTATTGGAAATAGCACAGTATGGAAATCCGGTATTGAAGGAAAAATGCCGCCCTGTAGAACATTTTGACGACAGCCTGAAAACCCTGGCGGAAAATATGCTGGAAACCATGTACGCAGCAGAGGGCATTGGCCTGGCGGCTCCCCAGGTGAGCATTCCCATTCAACTGGTAGTGATTGATATTCCGAAGGAGGAAGAGTCCGTCACCTGGCTTAAAGTGAACGGAGAGGACAAAGAGCTTTCCGACATCATGCCCTTGATGTTTGCCAATCCCGTTCTGGAACCTTACGGCCCCATGCATCCTTTTCATGAAGGCTGTCTGAGCGTGATGAAAATACGTGCTTCCGTCGTGAGGCCGGATTTTGTCAAGGCTACGGTGCTTCTGATTGACGGAAGAGAAATAACGATTGACTGCAACGGCCTTCTGGCCAGATGCCTGCAGCATGAATGCGACCATTTGAACGGCATCCTTTTTGTGGAGCGCGTTTCTTCCGCACAGAAGATTACCCTGCGCAACAAATTGAAGCGTCTGGCATTGGGATATTAGCTTTCCGTGACATCCCTCAGGCCCTTTATGGCAGCCAAAGGAGGGGGGGCAAAGAAGACCGCATTCCGGAACCGCAAAGTTTTTACAGCCGGAAACCGTCCCGTGATGTTCCCGGCAGACTATAATCCACCCATGTTCGCAGTATTCGGAAGAGAAGAGGTCAGGACGCTTTTTCCGGATCCGGCTGAACCGGTTTTCCAGATTCCCTTTTGACGCGTATTTGCAAATCCGCCAAAGCGTTCATGTAGTAAATGTACGCGTCAAAGGCGGATGCATACGGCGTGAAGGAGTTTTCCTTCTGCATGTAATGGAAGTGATCCGCACTCTGCAGTTTGCGCCAAACGTGGGTAAGATCCTTGTCATGGGCTGCCTTGACCGGTTTTTCCAGACGGTAGATTTTGCGGAGGGCTTCATCCTGCATGACGTTGCCATTCCAATGGGACATGGTTCCAAAAGTGGAGCAGGTCATTTCCTGGGTGCATTCACAGACGGAAACGGGTTTGATTTCCCGCGCCACTTCGGACGGAGTCATGAACCGGGGGCCGGCGTCTATGCAGGCGAGAATCATCGTACGCCAGAATTCGAAGACGCCTGTAGCGTCAGACTGGCGTTCCCCCAGCGTTTCATAGTCCATGGACAGGGTAGTGACGCTTCCCTGCTGGTGCGTCAGCCAATCCGCGAACGTGGTGGGGGAAAGCGGGTATTCCGACCATTCCGGATCAGTCCGCATGATTGCCAGGTCATTGGAGAGTTCCCGGTTGCGGAAGATAGTGGTGGTGTTATACACCCACGGAGCCAGGAAGACTTCATTGCTGGTAAATCCCTTGAGCATGGCCGGGTTGCCGTCCGCCATGATGCCCTTGAAGCCGAGCGTTTCCGCCTGCGCCGCAATGGCGTTGGAGTACAGCATGCCGGTATTCATCAGCACATCCGTTTCCTGATGGAAGAGTTTTTTGAGAAGCTCCCGGTGTTCTTCAATCTGTTCGGCAAATTCCTGAGGGGAGTAAACGGATGCCAGGGAATTGTAATAAGGCATTGCCAGAAAGTCCACACAGCCGGTTTCCGCCAGATCCTTGAAAGCGGCAATCAGGTCCGGCCTGTGGTACAGGGCCTGTTCCAGAATGACTCCGCTGAGCGCCAGTCCAAAACGGAATTTGCCCCCGGTGAGTTCAATAAGCTGTTTCATCAGCCGGGTTGCCGGGAAGTAACAGCGCTCCGCCACCGTGCTGAGCACGCGGGCATTCAGATCATCATCTTCATAAAAGGCGTGTTCTCCAATTTTGAAGAAGTCATAATGAATCAGCCGGTTGGGCTGATGAGCCACGAAAGTGAGGGAAATGTTGCTCATGGACGGAGGGGAGAGGGCTGAGAGTTATTAAGTAAGGTAAAAAGGCGTTTTTAGCGGTTCAGCACATGTTCATAAACCCGGATGACCTTGTCCGCGGCGGCGTCCCAGGTGGAGGCCTTGATATCCTCCGTGCTCTGTTCCACTACTTTCCGGTACAGTTCCTCATCCGTGCAGAGATGAACGATATGCTCCGCCATTTTGTTGACATCCCAGAAGTCCGCTTTCAGGGCTCCCTTCATGACTTCCGCTACGCCGGACTGCTTGGAAATCACGGCGGGAATGTTGAATTGGGCAGCCTCCAGAGCAGAAAGGCCGAATGGCTCCGATACGGAAGGCATGCAGTAGATGTCCGTGATGGAGAGGAGTTCATTGACTTTATCCTTGTTCAGGAAACCGGTGAAGTGGAATTTGTCGCCCACGCCCTTGAAGGCTCCGGATTCAATCAACTGGCGGAGTTTTTCTCCCGTACCGGCCATGACGAAGCGTACGTCGTCCGTCTGTTCCAGAACCTTGGCGGCAATCTGAAGGAAGAATCCCGGACCTTTCTGCGCCGTCAGGCGACCCAGGAAGAGCACGAGTTTTTCCGGGAATTTTTTCTTGCCTTTGAAGACTTTGACCGGATCCGCGCCGTTGTGAATGGGAAATATCTTATGGGGGTCAATGGCATAGTGCCCGCTGGCGATGGTTCCCGTGTATTTGCTGACCGGGATAACGGCATCCGCCTGTTCCATGCCGAATTTTTCAATGTCGTAAATCCAGCCGCGGGCATCCGCTCCGGCCCGGTCAAACTGGGAAGCGTGCAGGTGCACCACCAGGGGCTTGCCCGTGGCTTTTTTCACTTCCACGCCAGCCAGGTAGGTCATCCAGTCATGGGCGTGGATAATGTCAAAATCCTGCTGAAGGGCGACTTTTACCGCTATTTTTGAGAATTGAATGACTTTCAGGGCCAGGTCTCCGGCGTAAAGGTCTTCCTTGTTCCTGAACAGCTGAAGGTCGGCTTCATGCGTTTTGGAGAAGGTGATGCGGCCTTCCTTGGTGAACTGCACCACGCCGGATCCCCCTTCCACGGTGGTGTAGGGGTCCAGTTCAATGGGCGCGCGCTCCACCAGGGCAAAGCTGTCATAGGAATATTTCCGGTCCACTTGCTCCACTTCCCGATAGGAGACGTTATTGAGACCGGTGAGCTGGAATCCGTCAAAAATGACGGAAGGGTCGGCCTTGGGAACGATCACCCTTAAATCCACTTTTTTTGCCAGCGCCTTGGAAAGACCCAGGCAGGCAATGCCCAACCCCCCGTTGACCAGGGGCGGGAATTCCCATCCTAATGTAAGAACTCGAATTGTGCTCATCGGTTGATGTGGTTTGTCGGTGCCGGGAAGGATACGGACTCGTGCCGTGTTGTACACCAACGCAATAAAACCAGATTTTTCATGTTCGGTCTAGATTAATATGAATAATTTTACTCTAATAATGAAAAGAAAAGTGCTGCTTTAGTTCAATCTTGCGTTCGTCATGAAATTGATTTAGTCTGGACTGAATGCTTTTGATCCTCTCTTCCGTCCGGCTTCAATGTGCTCCGTTTCCAACATCCCTGAAAGACGAAAAACACCTCCTCTCCGGGGGAGTTTCGTCAAATGGGAGTACACGAATACGGTTTCCAAAATAACTCTCAGCGTGTGTCTTGCTGATGCCGGTATTGTCCGCGTAACGTATTTCCCCGGAGCGGTGCCGGAAGACGAGCCGAGTTATGCCGTAAGCCCCGGATATTCCGCGCCGGGAGCGGAAATCCGCGAGTATGATGAGGCCGGGGTTCATGTCGTTGAGACGTCCCTGCTCCGCATCCGCATTCGCACGGAGGAGCAAAAGGTGGATTTTTACGATGTTGCCACGGATGAGCCCCTGCTGACGGATGAGGGCGGATTCGGCCGGGAGAGCAAGGACTGGACTGGAGACGCCCGGGTATGGATACGGAAAAATCTTCAGGAAACGGAGCATTTTTTCGGGCTTGGGGACAAGCCGTGCGCCTTGAACCTGAGGGGCAAGTATTTCTCCATGTGGGGAGCGGACCATTATGATTTCCATGAGGAGTCGGATCCCCTTTACAAAAGTATTCCCTTTTTCCTCAGTTTGCGGGAAAGGAAGGCGTACGGCCTATTGTTTGACAACACGTGCCGTTCGTATTTCGACTTCGGAGCTACGGATGAAAAGGTTCTTTCCTTCGGGTCCTTCGGGGGCCTGATGAATTATTATTTCATTTACGACAACACTCCTCTGGACATCATCTCCGCTTATACGCGCCTTACCGGTACGCCTGAATTGCCGCCTTTGTGGGCGCTGGGGTACCACCAGTCCAAGTGGAGCTATTATCCGGACAAGGCCGTATACAATCTGGTGGAGCGTTTCCGGGGCCTGGGCATTCCGTGCGATGCCGTGCATCTGGACCATCATTACATGGAACGGAAGGAGGGATTTACCTGGGACAAACAGAATTTTCCCGACGCGGAAGGAATGGTCCGCGCCCTGGAGAAGGACGGTGTGAAGACGGTTCTGATTGTCAATCCCGGCGTGAAGGTCAATTCCGCCAATCCGGTCTGGAAAGAGGGGATGGAACGCAATTATTTCTGCCGCCGGTCGGAAGGCAATTTATTGTCGGAAGAAGTATGGCCGGGACTTTGCAATTTTCCGGATTTTACGGCTCCTGCCGTACGCGGCTGGTGGGCGGATCTGTTCAGCAGGGATATTGGGAAAATTGGCGTGCGCGGCCTCTGGAACGACATGAACGAACCTGTCGTTTTTCCGGACCGCACTTTCCCGATGGATACGCGGCATGAATATGACGGCATGCCCTGTTCCCATGAAAAGGCCCATAATATTTACGGGCAGTGCATGGCGGAAGCCTCCTGGCTGGGCATGAAGCGTCACGCTCCGGACCGGCGCCCCTTCCTGCTGTCCCGATCCGGTTTTGCCGGATTGCAGCGCTTTGCCGCCACATGGACAGGGGACAACCGGTCCAGCTGGGAACATTTGAAGCTGGCCAATTTCCAGTGCCAGCGGCTTGCGGCTTCCGGCATTTCCTTTGCGGGAGCGGATGCTGGGGGATTCATGGGGCATCCCACGCCGGAATTGTTTTGCCGCTGGATGCAAATGGCTTCTTTCCACGGTTTTTTCCGCAATCATTCCTCCGGGGAGTTCGGCGGTCAGGAGCCATGGGTTTTTGGGCAGGAAGTCACCTCTTACGTGAAAGCCGCCATAGAGGGCCGCTACCGCCTGCTTCCCTATATCTACACGCAGTTCCGCCGGTACGCGGAGACGGGCATGCCCGTGCTGCGCTCCCTGGCCCTGCAATGTTTTACCAACAAGGACACCTACTGGCGGGGGGCGGAGTATTTCTTCGGAGACCACCTGTACGTCATTCCCATTCATGAGCCGCAGGAAGGCGGGCGGTTCCTCTACATTCCGGAGGGCGTCTGGTATTCCTACCACACGGACAGCCTGATGGAGGACACAGGAAAGGATGTATGGGTGAAGTGCCCCCTTTCTTTCCTGCCCGTGTATGTCCGCGGAGGGGCGGTAATTCCCCATTGGCCGGTACAGCAATACGTGGGAGAACTGCCTCGGCCGCCGCTGACGCTGGATGTATGGTGGGCGCCGGAAGGGGAGGTGGCTTCCCATTTGTATGAAGATGCAGGGGACGGATATGCATACCGGAACGGAGAATGCGCCGTGCATGGGTTCCTTTACCGCGGCGGCACCAATTCCCTGGAGCTGGATTGGAACTGCGAAGGGGATCCCTGTGCGTTCCATGAGTCCGCAGAGGTGGTTTTGCACGGTTTGCCTGCGGGTATTTCCGTCAGTGCATGCATGGACGGCGTGCCGTGCTGCGGCGTGATGAGGGAAGGAAGGGTGTGGAAAATACCGGTGAAGGATAAATTTGACACGCTTTCCGTCTGCTGGCCGGAGGAATAATGTTCTTCCATTAAGGGATGAGGCGTCCGGAGGAACTGTCATGGAAGGTGGAAACTGCGCCTGACCGTATCCCTCTTCAGTTTCAGTTCCCGCCATTCATGCGTCAGGGTGGAGGAGGCCACTACGCCGCCCCCGGTGCAGAGTGCGAGCCTCTGCCCCTGCCAGTACAGGGAGCGGATGCCTACCAGGCAGAAAAAGTCTCCATCTTCCAGAAACCCGAACGGGGCGCCGAAGTGAAGCGGACAGCGGAGACGTGAACGCCAGTCGTCCAGCTGGGCGAGCGTGTTTTCCGTGCGGGGCTGGGAACCCAGGGCGGGGGTGGGGTGGAGCAGTCGTATCCAGTGGGCCGGAGTATGCTGTTCGTCCGATTCCAGTGTGAGGTAAGTGACGAAGTGGATCAGGGTGCCCAGGTTCAGCACGCTGCGTGCCGTTCTGGTGACGCTGCCGAAGGGGGACAGGCGGGAAAGAATGCTGCTCGCCACGATTTCATGCTCGCGGATTTCCTTGTCGTCGTTGATGAAAACCCCTTCATCCTCCGGACGGGCCGTTCCTGCCAGGGCCATTGTCTCCAGGCGGCGGCCCTGCTGGTGGAACAGTGTTTCCGGAGTGATTCCGCAGAATCCTTCCCGTTCCGTCCACCAGGCGTAGGGATAATGGGACGGAGAGCTGCTGACGGCCCGCAGGATGAGTTCCCGGGGTGTGTGTGGGAGCAGCATTTCCCCGAACTGGGGGATCGCCGGAACGCTTTTCATCAATTGCCCGGCAGCGATTTGCTCCATCATTTCCGCAAAAACCTGCGCGTATGCGTCTGGAGACGGTTCCGTCCACCGGATTTCCGGAGCAGGCGGGGGAGGATTTCCCTCCGCCGGGAGAGCATGAAGGGCTGCCGGTATTTTCCATGGCCGCGGGTCGTCCAGCCGGAATGTATCAATATAAAAAGCGGGGCCGGAATCCGGCGGTTCCGCTGATTCCCGGAAAGGCCCGGTTCCGAGAAGAAGGCCGCGGGAAGGGTGCTTGATCAGGGCTCCGGAAGTCAGCGTTTTTATGTCCATGCGCAATTCATGTTAAAATGCCGCCGCCGGGAATTCCAGCTATTTGAATGTTTGTGAAGTGCGGAAGAAACGGGAATGACGGTTCAGTGGGCGCCTCCGTTTTTCCAGAATGTCCCATGGATGGCATGGACCTGAAAAAGGGCATTCCCCTTCGTCCCTGACGCTTTTTCCTCCTCCGTTGAAAAAGCAGGGGATGACGGCCTTTCCCTGCCCGGAGCCTGTAACGGAGAGGAACTCCGCCCCTGTTTCCTGGAGCCGTGCGCCATGTCACGTGCGTTCCCCTTTTGAATTGACGGGGAAAAGCACTCAAGTAAGCTCTAAAGAGCTTCCGACCCTATGCAGATAATGAACAGACCAGCACCATCAGTCCCCACCGCCGATATTCCGGTAGAGGCCATGCTGGCAGAGGTGCGGAAGCCGCTGGGACCCGTTTGGTGGAGCGTGTTTCTCGCCAGCGCATTGCTGGCGGCGTGGGGCATAGGGTGGAGTTCCTGGCGTATTGCCGCAGAGGGTGTGGGCGTGCTGGGGGTGAATAATAATGTGGTGTGGGGGCTGGACATCGTGCATTTTGTTTTCTGGATAGGCCTGGGGCATGCGGGCACCCTGATTTCCGCCGTCCTGCTGCTGACGCGCCAGTCATGGAGAAGCCCGATTGCGCGCGGAGCGGAACAGATGACCCTGTGCGCGGTTATTTGCGCCGCCGTTTTCCCTGTGGTGCACGTAGGGCGTGTCTGGATGGCGTGGATGGCTTCCCCGTTGCCGGAAGTGAGCGGAATTTGGCCGGACATGGCCTCTCCTTTGATGTGGGATGTCATGGCAGTCAGCACCTATTTTCTTCTTTCCCTGTTGTACTGGTATATCGGCCTGGTGCCGGATTTCGCGTTGCTGAGGGATTGCTGCAAGGGGCGTCTGAGGCGCCGGTACGGGTGGCTGGCACTGGGCTGGCAGGGGACGGGGCGCCAGTGGCGCGCCTATGAAAAGGCCAGCCTTCTTTTTGCGGTTATTCTGACTCCTCTCGTGGTATCCGTTCATTCCGTGGTGAGTTTCGATTTTTCCGTGACTCAGGTGCCGGGGTGGCACCAGAGCATTTTCCCGCCCTATTTCGTAGGGGGGGCCATCCTCAGCGGCATGGCGATGGTTCAGCTGATTCTGCTGGGGGTGAGGCGTCTGATGGCCGGCAGCGGCGTTCGCCGGGCCGTTACTCCGGCCATTCTGGATTTAAGTTCCCGGTTTGTGCTGGCCCTGAGCCTGGTGATGGGAGCCATGTATTTGTGGGAGCATCTGGCAGCCATTCTGAATGGAGGCTCTCCGGAGCCGTTTCCGGGCAGAAATCCTGTGAATGCCGTGTTCCTCATCGTCATGGTTGCCGGGAATGTGGCGCTGCCCCAGTTGTTCTGGTTCCGCTCTCTGCGAACCAACCGCTGGGTGATCGCCGCCGTGGCTCTGGGAGTGCTTGCGGGCATGTGGATGGAACGTTTCTGGATTGTCGTGAATTCCCTGAAGGCATCCCTGCTGGCTGCCAACATCGGAGATTATTTCCCCAGCGTGACGGATTTGGCCATGATGGCCGGGAGCGTGGGGCTGTTTATGGCCCTGTACATGGCGCTGGTGCGTGTGGCTCCATTCTTCTCCCTGTGCGACGTGCGGGAACAGCAATCCCTGAACAAGGAGGGCGGGGCATGAAAAAGCCCGTCATTTCCGGCTGGGTGCTTTCCTTCGGTTCGGAGAAGGCGCTCCTTCAGGCCGTCCGCGTGCTGGTGAAGGAGGAAAATCTGCGCTGGGAGGTTTGCGCACCTTATCCCTGCGCCGCTGTTCGTCTTGCCAACAGGCACGCCGGGAAGGCCGTGGGAGCAGGCGTCCGGCTGTGGGCCGCAGCGGGCGGCGTCTGCGGGTTTCTGGCCGTGGCTCTGTGGCTTTACTGGACGCAGTTCTGTGCGGATCCCCTTGTGACCCAGGGCAGGGTCCAGGGCTGGGACAGCTGGCCCGCATATGTCCCTCCCCTGTTTGAAGGAACTTTGCTGGGGGCCGGATTGCTGACCGCCGCCGGTTTCCTGAAGGGGGCTCTTCTCCCGCAGTGGCACGACTGGGCGTTCGAGTGTGATTTTTTCAGGACGGATGAGCACGGGAACGGTTACTTCATTCTGCTGGAAGGCGGGAGCGAAGGCCATGCCGCCGTTTTGGCTGAAGCCCTGCATCCGGATGCCCGCGAGTACGTTCATGGGAAAGGAGGCCGGGCATGAGAGGAGGCATCACGGCGGTAGCAGCCCTTGTTCTCCTGGGAGCGCTCTGGTTCCTGGCAGGGGACGACGATGGAAGAAATGCCGTTCCCCGTTTGTTTGACAATATGAATGATCGTCCTCTGGCGGATGCCCAGCAGGTGGGGATTTCTTCCGCCGCCCCGGACCGGAAAACGCGTTTGGCGCCTCCCCGCTCCGTGGCGCAGTCCCTGGGCATGAACGGAACGGTCCGAAAACGGGAGGATGACCGGGACTCCTTTGCTGCGGAAGGTTCCTATTTTTCCTCCGGCCGCATGCAGGGCGGAGAGGAGGATTCCATGCCTCTGGAACTGGGCGGCATCTCCCGCAGCCGCGACGTGCTGGCGGAGGGGCGCGCGCTTTATCTGGCGCATTGCGCCGTTTGCCACGGAGAGGACGGAAGCGGACGCGGAAGCATGGCCGCTTATGACACCTATCCGCAAATAGGCCCCTTCCGGGATGAAAAATATGCTTCCTATTCTTCCGGAAAAATGTTCAGGAGCATTCGGTTGGGGCAGGGAAATATGCCCGCTTTCGGAAACATTCTCACGGCGCGGGAAATCTGGTGTCTGGTGGCGTTTATCCGCCATTTGCAAGCGCCGCCGGAAGAACCTGCCGTTCAACAAAAGGAACAACATTCATGAACAGCAATACATCTTCAACAGGCGGGGAACGCCAGGACCGTCCGGGATTCGGCTGGGCCGGGCGTTCCGCTGCCCTTTCCCTGTGGATCATTTCCGTTCTATTATGGTGTGTGCTGATGCGCCAGTCCTTTACGGCCATGCCCTGGGACGACATGACGGTAGCCGGAGAAAGGTTGCAGGAATTGAGAAGGCCGTTCGCCGCTGCCGGAATGGCCGTAGGGGGCCTTGGCTCCAGCCTCTGTCTGGGGTGCCTGTTCTGGCTCTGCCTGTCTTCACTGACGAGTTCCGGCTGGGGCATTGCGCTGAGAAGGGTGCTGGCGGCGGGTTGCTGGGGGTTTTTACCCGGTGTTTTGGTATTGGCCGGAACGGTCGGCTGCCTGACTACCGTGATTTTTCCGGAAGCAGCCCGCTACTGGGGAGTGGCGGATGTTGCCTCTCCCGGCGTCCAGCCCTTCGGCGTTCTGGATTTGGCTGACTTCTCATGGTGGAACCCGGCATGGCTGTACGTGCGCGTGGGGAGTATTGCGGTGCTTTCCTGGAGCATGGCCCAGGTATGGGAAACGCTGGTTGCGGAAAAAAATGTCTGGCAGCCTTCCTTCCGCCGGGGCTCTGCCGTCTTCTGCATGGTTGTGACGGTGATGATGCTGGGCCTGCTGGGGATGGACATGCTGGGAGGGACGGGAAAGGTCGTTCTTTCCATGTTCCCCGTATACATGATTGCATATGTTCTGCTGGTGTCCCTGGCATTCGCTGTGTTGTCTGCCGTGTTCCTGAGGCGGCTGGACGGAGGGAAGGAGCTGCCTTGGCCCCGCCTGGGCGGCATGCTGACGGCTATGGTTCTGGTGAAAGCCTATATTGTGTATTCTCAGTACATGATTACTTGGTACGCCTCCATTCCGGCTGAAATGTCCTTTTATAACGCAGCCGCTTCCTCCGGCTGGTCCGGAATGTTTGCCGCGGCTCTTGTTCTTCAGCTTCTGCTGCCTTTCCTTATTTTGCTGTTCCCCGCGTTGAGACGCCGGCCGTCCGCGTTGGGCGCTGTATGCGCCGGGGTGCTGTTTGGCTCCCTGCTGGAAGCATGCTGGATGTTCGGCCCCGGACTTGGGCTGGACCCGTCCGCATGGAAGGCATGGCTTCCGCTTGTCCTGCTCTTGGGAGGGATGGCCCTGATCTGCTGTTTTTCCTTCCTGGGGGCACTGAGCGTCCGCAGGGTATTTCCCGAATCATGATGAACCGTACCGCCGCCGTTTTTTTTCTGTTTTCCCGCCGTCCGGGCGAGTATCTCCCCCTGTTCTGGCTGGCAGGGGCTTTCGTGCTGGGTTTCCTGTGGTCGCTGGCGTACGCTTCCGGTCTGGTGGCGGAGGAGCCTTTGCCGTGGCCGGCCGGCCGCCTCATGTTCGCATTCTACGGCATGCTGGTGTACGGCTGGGCCCTCCCCATCCTGTTTTCCTTTGCGGCGGGAAGCAGGAGCCGGTGGATGAAACCCGCAGAATGGCTCTGGCATGCCTGCGTTGCGCTGGGGTTGGCGACTATTGCCGCGGGGAATGGGAGCGGCGTGCTCCTGATGCCTTTTGACTGGTGGGTTTGCCCGGTTTTTGCCTTCCTTGCCGCAGGGGCGGCGTGCGTCGCATGGTTCCGTCCGTTTCCGTGGCCTGTACGGCTGTTGTTCAGTTCCTCCGCCGGGTGTGTGGCTGCGGCCCTTTGGGCGTTGGGATATACGCAGGCATTGTCCATGAATGGCCTGCTGGATGTTTCCGCCCTGGGAGGAAGCCTGTCCTGCGGGCTGATGTTTGCCGCCCTGGGAGCGGCGGCGCTCCGCCTGGATATGGCGCAGGGGAGGGCAGCCGGAATTCTGTCCGTCTGGATGGCCCTGGTGCTGGCGGCGGCTCCGGTGATTGGCGGGCTGGGGGGGCTTCAGGGGTTTCCCGTGTCGTGGATGTTGGTGGAGGCCGGTACCGCCTGGTTTTGGTGCGCCGTTCTTCCCGCCGTCCTGGCGGTGGCGCGTTTTTGGATAAAATCCGGTACGAAGACCGGAATATGGGTGAAGACCGGAGTTTCCCTGCTTGCCTTGCTGGCGGCATGGAACGTGTTTGTTGTGGGTGCGCCTGAGCTGATGCAGTTTTCCCTGTCTGCATGGCATGAACCGGAATTATGGATTCTGCTGGGGGCCGGAGTTTTGATGATGGCAGGGGGGAAGGCCCCCGGACATTTCCCTGTGGCATGGCGGCTGTTGGGCGCAGGCGTCTGCGGCGTGCTTCTGGCGTATGCCGTGGGCGTGCTTGCCGCCCTGGATGTCCAGGCTTTTCCTGAGGCCCGTCGCGCGGAGCTGATGAGCGGCTGGGTGGGCATGGCTGCCTGCATCCACGCCGTTGCCATGGCTTTTTGCCTGGCGGGCAGCCTCTGCCTGTGGCGGCCAGCGGGAGCGGAAGACGGAGGCCGGGAGCCTTCCCCTCCGTTTTTGCTGCGTTTCTTCTTCATTTCAGCCGTAGCGGCGGCTTTGGCGCTGGCGACGGCTGCGGCCGTTGTTCTGCATGCTCCGCCTCCGGATTCCATGGAGGTCAGGAGACCCGTTCATGATGCGGAAGGTTCCGGTATTTATGCCGCGGAGGGGTGTGCCCTGTGCCATACCCAGATTATCCGGCGTTCCCTGTCCGGAAAGGACTGGCAGACGGCGATTGACCGCGGCACGGATCCTGATTTCCCCTACCGGGTCAGTGAACCGGAAGACATGGATGCCGAATTCAACAGGGAAGGAGCGCCGCAGGCGGGGGTGGCGGCCATAGGCCCGGACCTGAGCAATGCGGCGGAATACGCCGCCGGGAGGCTGGAATATGAAGACGCCGTATCCGGCGGCACGCGCCGCGCCGCGCAGGTGCGGGAATGGCTGGCCTTGCATCTTTACAACCCGCGGGAAATGCAGTTCAACAAACCCTGGACCATGTGTCCGGCCATGCCCGGACTGTTTGAGGAACGCCCGGTGGAAGGGAACGCCCCCTCCACGGCTGCCCTGCCTGTCCGGATGGAACGGGGCCGGGAGCTGGTGCCTTCCCCGCGCGGGGAGCGCCTGTTGAACTACCTGGAGTCCCTGCGGAGGGTGGAACCCTCCCTGAAGCGCGACCAAATCCATTCCTTCCCGGCCCTGTCCCATATTCACCCGGATTATGCCGCGTATCCTCCCGCCGTGGACATGGAACGCCTGAAGAAGGCCCGCGCCGCCGCCGTGATGGAAAAGGGCAGGGGCGTGTACCTTTCCAAATGCGCCATCTGCCACGGCAACGACGGCATGGGGGACAAGGTGACCTATCCGCCCTTGGCCGGGTCCGAGTGGCTGAAGGAAAAGCCTGATGCGGAAATCGTCAGGATCATCCTCCAGGGACTGACCGGACCCATCACGGTGAATGGAAAGGAATGGGATTCCACCATGCTGCCGCCCGGCGTCACGGATTCCCGCGACCTGGCGAACCTGCTCACATTCCTGCGCCGCCAGTTCGGCGGGGTGGAGAAGGCGGCCTATACGCCGGAGCAGGTGGACGCCATCCGCCGGGATCTGTGACGGGAGGGCCCCCGATTACAACGTTTCATGCTCCTTGCCCCGGGAACGGAAATGGCTGCAAATGCCATTCTATGAATTTAGATGATACGTCCGCCCTTTCTGCGGACAGAAACGTTGTAATCGGAACAAATGCCAGTGCCGCCAATGGCACGGACAATGTTGTGATAGGTTACCTCTTCCACCAGAGACGACCGGGGTACCGTTGTGGGTTCCACGTTCGTGGGCACCAACTCCGCCGGAACCGCCCTGGGGGATCATATTAAAGTAGGGAATTCCTGCGTTTCCGTAGGTTCCTGGTCCAATACGGACCACTGTCACATGGGGATTGCCCTGGGTTATCAGAGTAATACGTCCAATGAATCGGAGAAGCTCCATACGGCCACGGCCTATTCCTTCTGCGCGGGCATGGGTTCCCGGATCGAGGGGGACCTTCTGCATAGGCATCGGCAGGGGGGGTATGTGGAAGACGGCTGCGGGCACAGCATCGTGCTTGGCGGCTATTCCAGGTCGGAAGTACTCAGCGACATTGTGATTTCCGGCGGCCACGCGACGGCCACCCGGTGTGGTTCGTCAGTCCGGGCGTCACCAGCGGGGAGATGATGCTGGCCAGACAAGCCCTTTTAGATTTCCACAACTTCCTCTTTCGTGATGGCATTGTAGGCCAGTGTTATCCCTCCGAAGCCGGAACCGGGGGCCGGAGGATTGCCCGGGTCAATGTCCTTTGCCAGCAAATCCAGCGGGTATAATTCCAGTTTGGTGCCGGGGGTGCAGAAAAATACCACGTCGGGATTGTCCCCGGTCTCGTCCGTTTTAAAACCAAGCTTGTCCCGGTAAAATTGCAGGGACTTTTTCATGTCTATGACTCCAAGGCAGATGCCGGTTACTCTGTTCATGTTCTTCTTCATGGAATTGGCGAATAGCCTGTTTTTCTGTTTAATGTTTTGCGCAGCCTCCGCCAGGAAAATGTGTTTTTCCCGGTTTTGTTAACGTCTGGTTTTATGGTGAAAGAAACGGAGCCGTCCGCAGGTAGTTAAGGAACCCTTTCATGAATCTTCCTTCCTCCCGCATTCCCTGGCTGGACAACATCCGTGTTTTTGCCTGTATTCTCGTTATTGCCAGCCACATCGTGGGGCAGTTTTTTGTGTCGCCTCCTTTCACTCCGGACAATGAAACCTTTGCCTGGTCCTCCTTTTATACGGTGCTGGTGCGGGTCTCCATCCCCCTGTTTTTCATGATTTCCGGCGCCCTCCTGCTGCCCGTTCGGGATACGACGGGGCAATTCCTGAAAAAACGCTTCACCCGCGTCCTGTTCCCCTTCCTGCTGTGGTCTGCGTTTTACACTGTTTTTCCGTGGAGCTATGAAACGCTCACGGGGGACAGTTTTCACTCCGTCTTCCCCCTCTCACGGGTCACGCCGGACCTGGAAACCATGGGAACGAACCTGCTGCTGATTCCACTGAAATTCAGCGTGGGCATTCATCTCTGGTACCTCTACGTGCTGATGGGCCTTTACCTCTTCCTGCCAGTCATATCCCCCTGGGTGGAGAAAGCGGGAAAGGCGGCCTTTGCCTACTTCCTGCTACTGTGGGCGCTCACCCTCTTGTTCCCTTATCTCCAGACCATTTTCCCCAGCTATCTGGGAAAATGCCCCTGGAATGAATACGGGGCCCTGCATTCCTTCTCCGGGTACCTGGGCTACATGGTGCTCGGCTGCTTTCTGAGGAAATACCCTGGGAATTCCTCCTTCGCCCGCACGGCCTGCTGGGCCGTTCCGTGTCTGGCCGCGGCCTTTTGGTTTACCCTCCATTTCTACCGGACGTCCACGGCTCAGGCCTGGTCCTCAAGCGGCGACTACATCGGCTTCGCCAGCATTAATGTGGCCCTCATGTCCGTGGCCTTATTCGTTCTCTTCCAGTCACTTCCTGCGTTCAGAGCCGGGTCCGCGCCGCGGCGGTTCCTGGCTGATTTCTCCAGCATGAGTTTCGGCATCTACCTGGTCCACTTTGTGCTGGTGGGAGCCGTTTACCGCCTCTTTGGCATGCTCCATCTGTTGTTCCTTCCGGCTTCTCTTTCCATTCCGCTGCTGACTGCGGCGACGTGCCTGGCAGCCTGGGGAATCATCAAGTTGCTCTCCTTCCTCCCCGGCAGCAGGTACCTGATCGGATAAATTCCGGCATGGAGACAAAAAACTGCCCTCCGCACCGTGTGGCGGGAGGGCAGTCCGGATGGAAAAAGCGGGAAAAACAGGGATCAGCTCAGGGTTTCCACCAGTTTGTCGCCGTAAGCGGAGCAGGTAAGTTCCGTGGAACCGGGAATCATTTCCGCAAGGTCGAACGTAACCGTTTTTTCGGAAATCACCCGGTCAATGGCCTGAATCAGCAGATCGGCGGCTTCCGTCCAGCCCATGTAGCGCAACATCATCTCCGCAGACAGGATGACGGAGCTGGGGTTGGCCTTGTTCAGTCCGGCCAGTTTCGGCCCGGTGCCGTGCGTAGCTTCAAAAATGGAATGCCCCGTCAGGTAGTTGATGTTGCCTCCGGGGGCGATTCCGATGCCGCCGACCTGCGCCGCCAGGGCGTCGGAGATGTAATCCCCGTTCAGATTCAGCGTGGCTACCACGTCGAAGTTTTCCGGATGGAGCAGAATTTCCTGAAGGAAGGCGTCTGCAATGCAATCCTTGATAACGATACCGTTGGGAAGTTTCAGCCAAGGGCCGTCCCCTATGGGGAGGGCGCCGTATTCCCGCCGTGCGACATCGTATCCCCAGTCACGGAAGCCGCCTTCCGTGAATTTCATGATGTTGCCCTTATGCACCAGCGTGACGCTTTTCCTTCCGTTTTTCACGGCATAGTCAATGGCGGCGCGCACCAGGCGCTCCGTGCCTTCACGGGAAACGGGCTTGATGCCGAAGCCGGAGCTTTCCGGGAAACGCACCTTTTTCATGCGGTCCGGGAAAATGCGGCTCATGGTATCAAAAAACAGCTTGGCATCCTCCGTGCCTTCCTTGAATTCGATTCCGGCGTAGATGTCTTCCGTGTTTTCGCGGAAAACGACCATGTTCACTTTTTCCGGAGCTTTGACGGGAGTTTCAATGCCGTTGAAATAGCGCACGGGACGCAGGCAGACAAACAGATCCAGATCCTGCCGCAGCGTGACGTTCAGGCTGCGGATGCCTCCGCCCACCGGAGTGGTGAGGGGGCCTTTGATGCCGATGAGGTACGTGCGGAAAGCTTCCACCGTTTCATTCGGAAGCCAGGTGCCCAGATTATCAAAAGATTTCTGCCCGGCAAAAACTTCATACCATGCGATGGAACGCCTGCCCTGATAAGCCTTGGCTACGGCTGCGTCAATGACACGGGAGGCCGCCGCCCATATCTCAGGACCGGTTCCATCACCGATGATGAAAGGAATGACGGGCCTGTCCGGAACGCAAAGCCTGCCGTTCTGCATGGTGACGGCTGCACCGTCCGCGGGAGGGGTGAATGTTAAATTGGCCATGACGTGCGTTCCTTTATAGGACGCAGCCCGGTTTGGCAAGATAAAAGAGCGGAATGAGGAACTGTGCTTCTGGAGCTTTGCCGGCTCCTGAAGCAACCGGCCTTGAAAATGTTTTCCTCTTGTACCTCAGAACCAGCGGTCCTTCCCGGAAGGTTCTTCCGGCTGCCCGGCTTCTTCCCGGAGGCGTTTGAGGAAATTTTCTTCAGCCTGGTGTTTCAAGCCGCTCTCCATGATATGCTTCCGGGCGTTTTCGTTCAGCTGGTTGACGGCAATGGCGGCATCTTCGGAAGTCAGCCTGTTCCAGATGCCGGCGTCATCCTTCACGATTCGCAGGGACCCCTCCACCATCTCACAGGAAATCAGCTTGCCATGAAGTCCCTCTGCCGTAATGGGGCCTTTGTTTCCTGCGGGAATGATAATCCGAAGAGGTTCGGGCCCTTCCAGATTGATGCCCCCGTGGGCGCGGTAGGCCGCTTTCAGAATCAGCGTTTTCCTGCTCCACCACCAGGTGGTGGAGTAACGGTATTCATATTCAAAAGTCCGTTCCACTGTTACCAGGTTGGCCACTTTTTCATCCTTCTGCACAATCAGGGCCACGCCGCCGTGGTTGGAGGAAAAACCCTTATTGATCAGGGTGAGGCCCGCTTCCCTGCCGGCTTCAATCAGTTTTTCCGCTACAGCCATCGGCTTTTCCGCCGGGGCGGTGATGCAGGTGCGCACGCCCCAGAACAATACGGCCAGCACACCTATCAGAACGGCTCCCCTGGCCAGCGCGACAACGGCGGGGGAATGGAAAAAGGTGGGGGAGGATCCGCTCATGAGATGTTGTGCGTGGCGGAAATTCAGGGTTCCGGGTCTTCATGGGAGCCATGTTCCCTGATAGGGGGCATGAACAGGGCCAGGAAGGTGAAGGCGATGACGGTCAGGTCATCTATCTGTCCTACTCCCGGAATGAAATCCGGAATCAGGTCAATGGGGGAAAAGGCATAAAGAGCCGTCAGAGTCAGAAGGACAAGCTTGCGTCTGGTGAACAGGCGCGGTTCTCCTTCCCGGCTGCGGAAGTAATTGATGGCCCTGACCAGAAGCTGCTGCCTGGAGCCGTTGGGCGGAATGGGAATCTTGTTTTTCATGGAGCTGCAGGGGTGAATTTACCGTCAATGGAAAGGAAACTCTTTTTTATATGGACCGGAAGCAGACCCGGAGGCGGGATAACGGGCCCCTTCGTCCTGCCTTGTTCCGGCAACGGCACGGGAAGGGATTTTTTTGAAGCCGTTTTCTGTAGGCGTCTTTTCATCAGGAAAGCTCTTTCCTTATTGTCTCATGCACTCCCGGCCGCGTCCAGAGCAATTCCCGGCTTCTTCCGGGAATGAGCTTCCTTGCGTTTGAGAGAGTATAACTGCGCCGTGCATGTATTTCCTTTTCCTGGCATTATCATCGGCAAGGGAAGAGGGCAAGTGCCGGAAAGCGCGGAAGGAACCGTAATATTTGTTCTGTCCCTGCCGTTTTCCGAGCCTGTTTTCCCCCAGCCGCAAAAACGTTCCGCAGGGTAGAGGAGGGCTTCTTCCCCGTTGGCCTGCGTTCCCTTCTCGGCAGAGGTCCGCTTGGGCTTGCGGCATTGACACGGCGGGAGGCACGGGGTACTCTCCTGCGGCATATATAATGATCAGTTTTACCAATATCAGCGGAGCCGAGGAAATTGGGGCCAATTGCTATTTGCTTGAGATGGACGGCACCAGGATTGTGCTTGACAGCGGGATGCACCCCAAGAAGGAGGGGAAGGCGGCCATGCCGGATTTTGATTCCCTGGAACCCAATTCCGTGGAAGCAGTTTTTTTAAGCCATTCCCACCTGGACCATCTGGGAACGCTGCCTGTGCTTCAGGAGAAACAGCCAGCGGCGGAGGTGTTCATGACGCCCGCCGCGGCAGCCCTGTCTGAAGTGATGTTGCATAATTCCGTGAATGTGATGAGCGCCAAGAGGCTGGACCTGGGCATTGTGGAGTATCCTTTTTTCACCCATAATGATCTGGACAGATTGAGCGACGCCTGGCATGCCAAGTCCTGCAATGAAGTGTTTCGCGTGGGCTTCCGCCAGAACGTGCTGGCCACGTTTTATGATGCCGGGCACATCCTGGGGTCTGCCGGCGTGATGCTGGAGGGCGAGAGCGGCCATACCGTATTTTACACGGGGGACGTGCAGTTTGAAGACCAGAGCATGATTCCCGGGGCTGATTTTCCGGAATCCGGCGTAGATACGCTGGTTATGGAGTGCACGCGCGGCGGTTTCCAGCGCAGCGCCCACTATTCCCGGCCGGAAGAGATGGTGAGGTTCGGGAAAGCGATTGCGGAGACGCTGGAACGCGGCGGCGCCGTACTGATTCCGGTATTCGCCATCGGCAAGAGCCAGGAGATGCTGTTCAACATTCACCGTTTCAAGCAGCAGGGGGTGATTCCCTCCAATACTCCCGTGTACTTCGGCGGGCTGAGCGCGAAAGTTTCCCTGTTGTACGACCGTTTTGCCGGGTTGACGCGCAGGCATGACCATGAATTCAAGCTGAAGGAGGAGATTCAGACCGTGCCCCTTCCGCGCAAGGGAAAAGCTCCGCTGGTGTATTCCCCGGGGAATATTTATGTGGTGTCCAGCGGCATGATGACGGAAAATACGCTTTCCAACGTCATGGCGGAGCAGGTTCTTCCCCAAGAGAAGAATGCTATTTTGTTCGTAGGATATGCGGATCCCGATTCTCCGGCGGGACTGCTGAAGGCAACTCCTGAAGGGGAACTGGTGAAAATGAGGCCCAACGGGCAGCCGGTGCGCCGCAAGTGCACCGTGGACTGTTTTGATTTTTCCGGGCATGCCACCCGGGACTCCCTGGTTAATTATGCCGTGAAGCTGAACCCCAGGCAGGTGGTTCTGGTGCACGGGGACCCGGATGCCATGGAGTGGATGCACCACACGCTATCCGCCAAAATGCCTGATTCCACCATCGTCGTTCCTGAGCCGGGACGCCGCTACACTTTCGAGCCATGAGTTTTACCGGAGAAAGAAAGGGGAGGCTGATCGTCTTTGAAGGCATTGACGGCACGGGCAAGTCCACCCACATCGGCCACTTGCGGAAGTATTTGGAGGGGAAGGGGCTGGAAGTGGTGCAGAGTTTTGAGCCCACACGCGGACGGTGGGGCCGGATGCTCCGGGACTCCGCCGTGACCGGACGCCTTTCCGTAGAGGAGGAAGTAGCCCTGTTCCTGAAAGACAGGAGGGAACATGTGAAGATGCTGATTGCTCCCGCATTGGCGCGGGGGGCATGGGTTCTGCTGGATCGCTACTATCTTTCCATGATGGCTTACCAGGGCGCGCGCGGCATAGATCCGGAGGTTATCCGTGCCGCCAATGAAGAATTTGCCCCGGTGCCGGATGCCGTGGTCTGGCTGGACATTCCCGTTTCCGTGGCGCTGGAACGCATTGGGAACCGCGGGGAACGCGACGCTTTTGAGACGGAAGCGGGCCTGGCGGCCTGCCGCAGCGTGTTTGCATCCGTCCATGCTCCCTGGATGCTCCGCATAGACGCGGACGCCGGGAAGGAAGAGGTGGCGGCAAGAGTGCGGAAGGCTCTTTCCATGCGTTTCCCCGATGTCATTGGGGCATAGGCATCTCCTTTCGGCCATAGGCCGGGGATTTTTCCTTAGCGTTTCATTCCTGGCATTTGGATGCTATTCCGCAGGCGCATAAGCCGTTGGATCCGGAATTCCGGCTTCCCTGAAGGCTTCCCGGCGTTCCATGCAGGTGGAACAGACGCCGCAGTGGACGGCTCCGCCCTTGTAGCAGGAATAGGTGCGGGAAAAGTCCACGCCCAAATCCTGGCCCATGGCGGCGATGCCGCCCTTGGACATGTGGATGAAAGGGCGCAGGATGCCCAGGCCGGCATAGGTTCCCAGGCGAATGGCTTCCGTCATGGCGGCCATGAATTCCTCCCGGCAGTCCGGATAGATGCTATGGTCCCCGGAATGGGCCGCAATGACGAGCTGCTGCGCCCCGCAGCTTTCCGCAACCCCGGCGGCGATGGACAGGAAGATGCCGTTGCGGAAGGGGACGACGGTCTGCTTCATCAGTTCTTCATCATAGGAACCGTCCGGAATATCGTCCGCGCCGGAGAGGAGGGCTGATTTCAAATGGGAGGAGATGGAGGAAATGTCAATCACGCGGTGTTCTATGCCCAGACTGGCGGCCTGCCAGGCAGCGCATTTCAGCTCTCGTTCCGCGTGGTTGGAGGCATAGTCAAAGCTGAGGGCCACCCGGACGCGGTGGTTCCGGTGGGCCCAGTGCAGGGCTACGCTGGAGTCCAATCCCCCGCTGAGCAGTACGGCTGTTTCCATTTTGTCCATGGTCTGGATTACAGGGGGCGGTTTTCCGGATTGTGTTCGGCTGTTGCGGTCAGCTGGATGCCGCCGCGGGGGGAGAAGCGGCCTTCCACCTTCAGCCACCGCGGGGAAATGGCGGCCACCAGATCATCCGTGATGCGGTTGACGATTTGTTCATTAAAAGCCGGATAGTTGCGGTAGGAGGCCAGGTAGTATTTGAGAGATTTGGTTTCCACGCACTTTTCCGCCGGAACGTAGGTGATCGTCAGGTGACAGGAATCCGGTTGACCGGTAACGGGGCAGAGGGAGGAAAATTCATGGGTGTCCAGCGTGATGGTGTAGGGACGCGTGCCGCGGTTGGGGAAGGATTCCAGCCTGGCGTCGTCGGGATTGGTAAAGAAGGAGCTTTGAGAGCCTAATAGAGTCAGATGGTCGTCGGACATGGTTGTTGTATATGGTAATGGATGTTCAGGTCCCCTGGACGGGGGCTCCGCCGGGGAATTCTTTCACGTACAGGTCCTGTTGAGGGAATGGGATGGAAATGCCGTGTTCGTTGAACGCATTATAGATGTGTTCCCGCACGGAGGAAAGGCTGGAGGACTTTGTCATGACGGGAACCCAGACCCATACGCCCAGATTGACGGCACTGTCTCCGAAACTGTCCAGCACCACGCTGGTTTTCTTGACTTTGGAAAGGAAAGGCAGGGTTGCCAGCGTTTCCAGAATGATTTTGCGCGCCCTTTCCACGTCCGTCCCGTAGGAAATGCCCACTTCCACCTTCACGCATTCGAATTTGTGGTTGCGGGTCATGTTGCGGAAGTTCTTGTTGAAAAGCTGGGAGTTCTGGAAGGCGATGATAGAGCCGTCCAGCGTCTCGATCATGGTGGAGCGGTAGCCCAGGGAGGAGACGCGGCCCCGGTAGCCGTCGCATTCAATCATGTCGCCCTGGCGCAGGCGACCCAGCATTAGGGAGAGGCCGCTGATGATGTTTTCAATGGTATCTTTCAGGGCGAAGCCGATGCCCATGCTCAAGCCTCCCATGACCATCAGCAGCCCGTTGTAGTTGGCGTTCATGATGATAAGCGCCGTAAAAACGAAGAGCCCCCAGAGAAAAAGGGTGGAGAGTGTCACGAAGGTGGGGATGGTGCCTACTTCATAATCTTCTCCATAGATTTCATGCAGCGTATTTTTCCCCAGGAATATCAAGTAGTTGAGAACAATGGCCATCAGGATGACCGTGATGACGCTGCTCCAGCTGAAAGTGAGCAGATCCTTGATTTCCGTGGTTGCGAAAATTTTATTAATGATGAGGTCCCCCATGTCGAAGGTGGCGGCGGGCCAGATGATGCTGAACAGGATGAGGAAAATGGTCAGGCAGGGAAGCAGCAGCTTGGAGATGAAGGGGCGGAACCACAGGATGGCCCTCTTGTTCCGTTCCTTCCGGCGGTTTTCATAATGGTGGAGCAGATCCCACAGCCCCACCAGCAGCAGGATGCTGGTCATCAGCATGATCCAGGTCATCAGCACCAGGAAGGCCATGAAGCTGAATCCAGTCCAGCACAGGACGCTGCCCAGGATGGTGAATACCAGAGATACGGTGGAGAAAAAACGGTCCAGCCGGGGCAGCTTGTGCCTCTGCCGCACCCAGGTCAGCAGGGAGAAGAGGGAAACCAGCGTGAACAGGATGGGCATGGAAATGTCCACGATGATGTTGGGGGCCATGAACATGCGCAGAAGCATGAAGAATCCGCCCAGAAGCAGATAGGGCATGTAGATGCGGATGCCGGAGTTAATGGTGCCATACGGAAGGCGCGTGACCAGGGAGAACAGGATGGCGCTGACCAGAAGAAGGAATTCCGCGCCCAGGGAAGCCGCGCTCTCCAGCAGGTAGTCCGGCGTGCGCAGTGAAGCAATGACGAGGATCAGCGCCACGATAAGAATGGTGGTGACGTTGGTGAAAGCATGGCGTTTGTTGTAGTTGCCCGTCTTTTTCAGCGTTTTTTTGAAGCCCAGGAGGACGATGAAGCGGGCAAGGCAGTAGGAGCACAGGATGACGCCCAGCAGGATAAGGCCGTAGTGTTTGAGCGTTTCCGTGTCTGATGGAAGCTGGAGCTTGCTGTCCGCGGATGTTTCCCATACGCTCATGCATATTTCATACGTTTTGAGCGGCTTGAGAAAGATATACCTGGCCGCATGGGAGGGGGTGTAGAATATCCTGTTGAACAGGGAGGTGAACATTTGGGCGCTTTCATAGTTCAGCGCGTCTATCTTCCTGTCCAGATTATTGAAAAGTTCCTTAAGGTAAATAAACTGCTCCTTTTCTCCCTGAAGGGATTTTTCCAGCTCCTGGCAGGCATACAGAGCTTCGTCCCTCTGCACCAGGGATGGTTCCGACAGGTTGGCCGTGTTGACTTCCTCCAGGGATTCCGCCAGTTTTTCTATGCGTTCTATTTCCTTGCTCAGCCGTTCCTCCTGTTCCTGGAAGTCCGGTTTTTGGGCGTAATACATTTCCACCAGCCTGGTGGCGGCCTTGCAGTAAAAAGCCAGCGTAAAGATTTTTTGATCGTCCAAGGCGTAAAGCACGGCGGACATTTCATATACCCTAGTGTCAAAATAATTGTAGGTGGCGTCCGCATTCTTTACCAGCACTTCCCGGACGGCCATCCTTTTTTCCTCATTCTTTTTCAGGATGGTGATTTCATGGCACAGGGCCATGATAACCGCATCCATTTCCGATTGGTTCGGCTGCGTCTGAGGCTGTTCCTGCTTGGCTTCCTCCGCCTGTTCCGGGGCGGCGGAAGGCGGTTCCGCCTGCTGTGCGGACGCAGAACCTGCGGCCAGAACCCCCGCCAGGAAAAAGGCGGCGCAGCGGCGGAAAAAGATCCGGTAATCAGGGATGCTCATGAATGGTCCCTGTTCTAGGGGCTGCGGGCATTACGGTCAAGGTTATATATTTTTCCTGCTGACGGAGGGGGAGATTCTCAGGAAAAGCCCGTTTTCTTCAAAGCAGGACGTAGGAAAGGGCAGGGCATTTTCCGTGAATTCGGAAAATGCCCTTTCGTAAACAGGAAACGCTCCGGAAATCTTCCGGAGCGTTTGAAGAGAAAGCTGATTCCGGCGGGAATCAGTCCAGGGAAAAGGAACGGATTCTCCTTACGGTTTCCTCCCGGCCCAGCAGGGAAAAGACGGAGGAAAGATCCGGGCCGCCGCTTAACCCGGTGAGGGCCACCCGGGCAGGGAACATCACGGCCCCCATTTTTACGCCGTTTTCCTTGGCAAAGGCTTTCAGCACGCCAATGAGTTCATGACCATCCCATTCCGGTTCCTGTTCCAGCCTGTCCGCCAGTTTGAAAAGCAGTTCCAGGGCTTCCGGCTGAACCTTGGAGACGGCTTCCGAATCCATGCACAGTTCAAAAAAGAAACGGATTTTATCCGGGACTTCCGCCAGGGTCTGCACCTTCGTTTGCACGGTGGCGATGGCGGCGTCCAGAATCGGGGAATCAGGCAGGCCGGCTTTCAAACAGAAAGGGCGTGCCCGGAGGGCGAATTCTTCCGCAGGCAGGGCGATGATGTGCTGCTGGTTGACCCAGCGGCATTTGGTGATATCGAATTTGGCGGCGGAGTGGTTAACGGCTTCCAGAGAGAAGCGTTCGATCAGCTCCTGAGGGGAGAAAATTTCCGTATCGTCCTTGGGGGACCAGCCCAGCAGGGCCAGAAAGTTCATGACGCCTTCCGGCAGAAAGCCTTCTTCCGGGTAGGTTCCCAGGGCGGCGCCCACGTCACGCTTGGACATTTTGGAGCCGTCCTGATTCAAAATCAGCGGCATGTGGGCGAAAACAGGGGGAGTGACACCGAAGGCCTCAAACAGCTGGATGTGCTTGGGCGTGTTCATGATGTGGTCTTCCCCGCGAATGACGTGGGTCATCTTCATCTCAATATCGTCTACCACGTTGACAAAGTGGAAGATGTAGGAACCGTCCGCGCGGCGGATAGCCATGTCCGGGGTGTTGGAGGCGTCCCGGTAGTCAATGGTGATGTCTCCGCAAATCAGGTCATGGAAGGTGACGGGTTTGGAGCGGTCAAAGCGGAAACGCCAGGCTCCTTCATCCTCGTACACGCGGCCGGCGTCCTGGAGCTTCTTGAAATAGGCGTCGTAAATATCGTTGCGCTGGCTTTGAAAATAGGGGCCGCAATCGCCGCCTTTCATGGGCCCCTCATCCCAGTCCAGCCCCAGCCATTCCATGCCGGTGAAGATTGCGCGGGTAGCCTCCTCCGTATTGCGGGCGTTGTCCGTGTCTTCAATGCGGAGGATGAAGGTCCCCCCCATCTTGCGGGCGAACAGCCAGTTGAACAGGGCGGTGCGGGCGCCCCCGATGTGAAGGTAGCCTGTGGGGGAAGGTGCGAATCTTGTTCTGACGTGACTCATGATGGGTAAGAGAGTAAGGGCCTCTCTTCCCGCGTCAAGCAGATACAGGGGGTGCATGCCAAAAAACGGGGATGCGGAGGCAGTGGATTTTTTAGGACGTTGTCGGCCTTGCGGCTTGCGTGGAGAAGGCTTTTAGGCTTCATTTAACGCCGTGTTCTTTTTAAAACACATATTCCGTCTGCGGGAGAAGTGGCAGATTAAAAGGGAAGATGAGGAAAAGCCCTTTCTGGAGCATCTGGACGACCTGCGGACCATGCTGCTGAGGATGGCCCTGTGCCTGACCGTCAGCACAATTCTGTGCGCCGGGTTTGCGTCCAATCTGATGGACATCCTGAGGCGTCCCGTCAACCAGGTGTGGGATATGTTTGAAGAATCCCATCTTCCGGCAGGTATTGGTCTGGATGCCTGGGGCAAGGCCAAGGAAATGGCAACGGCCATGACGAGCCTGGGAGCTTCCCAGCGGGCATTGTTTCTCCGCCAGGTTTCCCCATCCCAGGCAGATTTGACGGAGGCTGCCCTGGTGCTTCGCGGCGCGCAGCCGCTGCCGGAGGACAGGAAGCAGATTTTCATCAGGGAAGGCAGCCCCTCCACGGCCGTGAGGGATCTGGCGGAATCCCTGTATTCCAAAGGAGCCGTGCTGGCAGACGGAACGGGGCGGGGGGCCCTCAAGATGATGAGCGCGTTCCAGCCCGGGGAGGCGTTTATGCTGACCATCAAGCTTTCCCTGTATGCTGGAGTGGTCATTTCCTTCCCGCTTCTGTTGTACTTCCTGCTGCAATTCATCATTCCGGGGCTGCTGGAACATGAACGCAAGCTGCTGTACAAGTGCATGGCTGTCGGTTTTGGTCTCTTCCTGGCCGGAACGCTGTTCTGTTACTTCATCGTCCTCCCGCGGGTATTGACGTTTTTTTACACCTATTCCTTGGAATTCGGCATCTCCAATGAATGGCGCATCGGCTACTACCTGTCCTTCGCCACGCAGATGATTTTAATGTTCGGACTGGCTTTTGAATTGCCTGTGGTAGTGATGCCCTTCGTCAAACTGGGGGTGTTGACCTATGACATGATGAAGTCCACGAGACGCTATGCCATTGTGGCTATCGCCGTCCTGGCTGCGGTCATCACCCCTACGCCGGATGTAGCTACCATGATGCTGATGGCCGTTCCCATGTATGCGCTGTATGAAATATGCATCATTCTGGCCTGGATGCATGAACGCAAGGAAGCCGCGCGCGCCCGGGAGGAAATAGCCCGGTTTGAAGAAGATTTCAACAACAACAATTCTCCCTACAACCAGTAAATACATCCAACCCACGCCAATATCATGAACCTTCTGGAAATTATTATCCTGGGCATTGTAGAGGGCCTGACCGAATATTTGCCGGTCAGCTCCACGGGCCACCTGCTCCTGACGGAATCCCTGCTGAACATGTCCCAGAGCAAGGAAGCTCTGGATGCCCTGGCCGTCTGCATCCAGGGGGGAGCCATCCTGGCGGTTCTGAGCCTGTATTTTCCGAGGGTAAAGGCCATGGCGCAGGGCGTGCGCGGCAATAACCCCGCCGGGCTGAAACTGCTGGTCAACCTCATTCTGGCCTTCCTTCCCGCCGCCGTGGTGGGCCTGTGCTGCGCTTCACTGATTAAGGAATATCTGTTCAACACATATACGGTGGCTTATTCATGGATCGTAGGGGGAGGCGTTATTCTGGCGTATTGCGCCTGGCGCACCAGGGAGGGGCGTTCCAATGAAGGGGACTCCGGCGCCTCCATTGAAAGCCTGACGCCGGGCAAAGCGCTGACGGTGGGTGCGCTCCAGTGCGTGGCCATGATCCCCGGCACCAGCCGGAGCCTGATGACCATGCTGGGAGGCATGTTCGTGGGGTTGAGCGTGGAAGCGGCCGTGGAGTTCAGCTTTTTGCTGGGATTGATTACCCTGGGCGCGGCCACGGTCCATGATGCGTATAAGGACGGAGCTCTGATGCTGGAATCCTTCGGGTGGGAAGCCCTTGCCGTGGGGACGGCGGTCAGCTGGCTTTCCGCATGGCTGGCTGTAAAATGGATGGTATCCTATCTGCAAAGGCACAGTTTTTCCGTATTCGGATGGTACCGCATCGCCATTGGTATCGTGACGCTGGTTCTCCTGTCCATGGGGCTGGTGCATTGAAAAACGGATTCCGGCATTCAAGCACCGGAAAACGTTTTTTTCCGGCAAGGCGGTTCTCTCCCGCAGCGGGAAGCGGGTTTTGAACAATCCCGGAGAAGGTTGGCCGCTGCCTGGACAAAGCCATGACACAGGGCCGTTTTGCATCCCCGGAACAAAACAGCCCTGCGATGAATAGCGTTTCAGGAAAACTTATCTCCTGTGCGTTCCGTGGGAATTCCCGGGATTGGAGGGTTTCGGTGAAGGAGATGAATGAGGGGAGGACGGCCTGCTGGGTGCGCTGGCGGAATGGGGCGGGGAAGAAGGCCGGGAAACGGGAGAGGGCCTGCCGGGACGGTTGATGCCGGAGTGGCCTGGATTGGGGGAGGAAGGCCTTGAAGACGGCAGGGTGGAAGGGCGGCTGGGACGTCCGAAATCCGGTCTGGAGGGACGATTGCCTTCCGGGCGGTTGATGACGGGGCGATTCGTGCCGCCGGGACGGGAAAGATTATTGGCGGAGGGGCGAGAAGGCCGTCCGGGCTGGTTGATTCCCGGATGATGTACTGGCGGTCGCTGTAAATTGCCGGGTTTTCCAAAGTCCGGCCGTTGATTGGGCCGTCCGGGCTGAGGGGCCGGCCTGTTGTTTCCCGGACGGAAATGGTCAGGCCTGAAGTGGGGTTTCATCGGCGGTTTTGCCATGGGGCGGCAGTTATGGGGACGGACATAATGCCCGCGGTAATAAGGAGCCGGCCCCCACGTGGGAATATAGTAATTCGGACGGATCAGGTTGATGGAGTAAATGGGGCTTCCGAACGTGTCGTAGGCATAAATGGGTCTTCCTCCATAATATCCGTAAATGGGGTAGCCGGAGCTGTCATACATGTACGACACGCCGGAACCTCCGCTGCTGTAGGAGCCTGACACGCTGAAATGGTCATAATAAGGATCGTAGCAGCTGGACAAAGCACAGCCGATAGCGGCCGCCAGCAGTGAGTTTTTTAAGATAACGTATGCTTTCATGATGACGAAACGGGGTGAATTATATTTTCCCTTCGCCTGAAAAGCGGCAAGGAAAAAGTACATTTGTTTAAAATTATTTTGCTTGGAAACGCACTTACTGTTGTCTTAGACTGCAAAAACGTTCTACGTGATGGGAATTCTTTTTCAAAATAAAAAAGTCGGTCTGGCTCTGCTGTGCGATAACGCCCCTTATACGCTGGCCATGACTCTGGCTTCCTATGGCAGGTCCGGGCTGCTTGGCTATTTTGACGAAGCATGCGCCGTTTTTCCGGAAAGCGCCGTCAAGGTGCGGGAGACGGCCCTTTCCCATGGGCTTTCCGCGGTGGCCGCCCCAGTGGAAGGCGGTTTTATTGGAGCCCTGCATACGGCGGTCAACGCTCTTGATACGGATTACGTGCTGCTGGCGGAGGATGACTGCATGATCTGGGAACACCTGCGCGGGGAAAACCTGGAAAAGCAGTTGAAACGGGCATTGGACCTGCTGATTTCCGGACAGGCGGATATGGTGCGCCTGCGCCATGCATGGCGCGGTTGCACGCGCTATAAGGCCGCTTATACATATTCCTACTTTTATCCCGTGGAACAGCTAGCCACCATGTGGGTGCATGCGGAAGGTTTGTCGGAAGCGCCGGACTGGATTAAAAGCATCCGGCGCTTCTTTCACCCTCTCCGCTCCAAGCGTTCGATAGGCCGTTGCGTTTATGTGGAGCAGAACCCGCATCTTCGCTTTCCCCAGTACATTACCAAGATTGATGAAGGCTATATTATTGACAGCGAGGTTTTCCAGTGGACCAATCAGCCTACGCTCATCGCACGTTCCAGAATCAGGCAGATTCTGACGGGGCTGGAGCAGATGTCCGGCTCCATCGGGAAATTGCCGCAGGATTTTGAACATGCCGTCAATAGCCCGCGATGGAGGAACGCCCATATGAACATAGGCGTCATCAGGGGAATTTTCACTTAAATGCGTATGGAAAACGGCGGAAAAGCGGTGCGGTATGAATGCACCAGATGCGGCGCGTGCTGCCGCTGGGCCGGGGATGTGTGCATTGAGACGGATGAAATCCACGAGATTTCCCGTTTCCTGAACATGGACGAACAGGTTTTTATTGACACATGCTGCCGGTTGAGAGCCAACCGGCGCGGATTGTCTATCCGGGACGCGGAAGACGGAGCCTGCATGATGCTGACGAAAGACGGCTGCCGGATTAATCCCGTTAAACCCCGCCAGTGCCGGGATTTTCCCAACAAATGGAATTTTCCCGGCTGGCGGGATTTGTGCCGCGCCAGAGAAGTGGGGGAGGAACGGGAAGCATAATATTTGCCGGGATGCCGCAAGATTCTTTTCTTCTTCCGGCATTATTCCATGGACGGGGTGAAATCCGGCCGGAATCTTGTGTTTTTTACAGGAACTGAGCCAGATCCCGTTCAAAACCGGGATAGGACGTATTGATGCATTCCGCATCCGTCACTACGGTTTCTCCCTGTGCGCTGAGTCCGGCCACCAGGAAGCTCATGGCGATGCGGTGGTCCCCATAACTGGATAATTCCGTTCCCTTCAGGGGGGTGCCGCCGTGAACAACCATGCCATCATCAAATTCTTCCACATCCACGCCCATGAGCCGGAGGTTGGCAGCCGTGGTGGCAATGCGGTCCGTTTCCTTGACGCGCAATTCGCGGGCGTTTCGGACGATGAAGTCTCCCCGGCCCAGGGCTCCCGCTACGGCCAGGATGGGTATCTCGTCAATGAGGTTGGGTATTTCTTCCGGGAGGAGGCTGGTGCCGTGCAGGGAATCCGAACCGTACACGGTAATATCGCCGTATGGTTCGCCGGCATCTTCCGGAGAAGTGGGCACGATGTCCATTCGCGCGCCCATCCTTTGCAGAGCGCTGATGACGGCGTTCCGCGTCTTGTTCAGCCCCACCTGGCGCAACGTCAGGCGGGACCCCGGCCGGCTGGCGGCGGCTACCATCCAGAAGGCTGCGGAGGAAATATCTGCCGGGACTGTCAAATTATGGGCGACGGGGAGAGCCGGCCCGCAGGTTCCGACGGTAAGTCCATCCACGGTGCAGGGAACGCCGAAATGGCGGAACAGGCGTTCTGTATGGTCGCGGGTGGCGGCCGGCTGGCGCACGGTAGTGGTTCCGTCCGCAAACATGCCCGCCAATAGAATGGCGCTTTTAACCTGGGCGCTGGCCATGGGAAGCGCGTAGGAAATAGGGTGCACCCGCCCGCCGTGAATGCTCAGCGGAGCACAGCCCGGTTTGGTTCCCCGGGCTTCAATCCGCGCTCCCATTTGTTCCAGCGGCTGCATGATGCGGCCCATGGGGCGGGAGCTCAGGGAAGCGTCTCCAAACATTTCCGAATCAAAGGGGCAGGCGGCCAGCATCCCGGCCAGCAGCCTCATGCCCGTACCGGAATTGCCGCAGTCGATGGGCCGTTCAGGAGCCTTGGGGCTCATGGCGACGCCCGTAATTCGGAAGCGGACGGGACCGTATCCCTGCCGTTCTTCCAGCACATCCACTTTGGCGCCCAGCTGCTCCATGGCGCGCAGGGTATTCAAGCAATCTTCACTGCATAGAAAATTATCCACTTCCGTCACTCCTTGCGCCAGGCCTCCCAGAATGGCGGCGCGGTGGGAAATGCTTTTGTCTCCGGGTACGGTCAGTACCCCTTGCAGGGAGGAAATGGAATGGGAATGAAGGTTCATGAGTTTCCGGAATAACTACCCTGTATCGGCTGCCGAATCAAGCCAATTACGAGACGGGCGGAGGCATCAGGGGACATTCCAGAATGGAGTTGATTTTCCGGGACGGTAGCGTATATTCATGTGCGTTATCGGCTGCATCCCCCTGAAAAGAAGGAGAGAGCTTTTCAGGATCAATGGATCAAGCTGGTTTTCATAGGTAGTAAGTTGGAGCGGCCACGGGAGCAGTCCTGTGGCCGCTTTGCCTTATTCAGGGAAGAGGGCGCCCATTGGCTTGAAGAAGGAAGCGGAAGGAAGAAAGAAACAAAATTCTTTCCATGTCTGCTTTGGGCTTTACCGCGAGCCGATGAAAGCGTATGTAGTCCATGCCGATCAGGTTCGGGTGGTCGCTGTTCCGGTCTCCGGACCGGAGTAGAGGAAAGTCCGGACATCACAAGGCAGCGTGTCCCGTGAAAGCGGGAGACGGGAATCTCCCAAGGGTTCCCGGACGGAAAGTGCCACAGAAAACAAACCGCCCGGATGGGGTTCTCCTCATGCCGGGCAAGGGTGAAAAGGGGAGGTAAGAGCTCACCGCTCCGAGGGTGACCAAGGAGGCATGGTAAACCCCGCGCGATGCAAGACAAACAGGGGAAGGGTCGCCTGCCCGCCGGATCCCCGGGTATTAGTCGCATCCGTTTCGTGAAAGCGAACGGGCGCGCGGAACGTCTGACCGCGGTCCGCGTGAGAAAAATGACCGCACAGCCGGCTCTGTCCGGCGGACAAAATCTGGCTTACAGAACCTGGTCGGCTCCTGCTTTTTTACCATGCCGTTTTCCTTCCCTCTTTTCGGGGGAAGAGAAACATCCGGGAATTTGTCCCGTTCCGGGGGCTCTTTGGGGTTGCATGGGCGTTTTAAATGTGTAGAATCCGTCACCTAATTGCAACCCACTATGGAGAAGCTTGTCGTACATGGAGGTTTTACGCTGAGGGGAGCCGTCAATATCAGCGGGTCCAAAAATGCCTCCCTGCCTATTTTGGCCGCATCCCTGCTGACGGATGAGCCTGTAGTGGTGCGCCGGGTTCCGGATGTTTCCGATACCAATTTCATGGTTCAGATCATGGGCCAGCTGGGAGCCTCCGTGGAACGGTCCAGCGGCAATGTGCGCGTGGAAGCCAGGAGTCTGCATTCCGAAGCCGCTTATGAACAGGTACGCAAGATGCGCGCCTCCATCTGCCTGATGGGGCCCTTGATGGCCCGCATGCAGCGGTGCGTGATTCCCCTGCCGGGCGGCTGTGTGATTGGCGACCGTCCTGTGGATCTGCATATCAGGGCCATCCAGGCATTGGGGGCACAGGTGCAGATTGAGCGCGGCAACCTGATTATTGAAGCTCCCAGGGGGTTGAAAGGAGCCACGGTGGATTTGAGCGGCGACCACGGCCCCACCGTTCTGGGAACGGACAACCTGATGATGGCCGCCGTATTGGCGGAAGGCACCACCGTTATTGAATCCGCAGCCTCCGAACCGGAAGTGGTGGATCTGGCGAACTTTTTAATCAAGATGGGCGCCAATATTCAAGGTGCGGGAACGCGCCGGATCGTCATTGAGGGAGTGGAAAAGCTCCGTGGCTGCAACCATACCGTTATCCCGGACCGCATTGAGGCCGGCACCTTTATGGTGGCGGCGGCCATGATGGGGGATGGCGTGACCCTGCGGCGCGTGTGTGAGGAACACATGACTGTGGTGACGGATTTGCTCCGGAAGTGCGGCCACCACGTGGAATTCAACGAGCGGGGGGATACGGTCACCATCATTGCCGGGAAAACGCCCAAATGCGGAGAAATCAAGACTGCCCCGTATCCCGGCTACCCCACGGACATGCAGGCCCAGATGACGGCTCTCTTCGCCACCACGCCGGGCATCTCCGTGGTGAAGGATACTATTTTCCCGCAGCGTTTCATGCACTGCTCCGAACTCAAGCGCATGGGGGCGGACATCAAGGTGGATAACGGCACCGCCGTCATTTCCGGAGTGGAAACGCTCAGCGGCGCCCCCGTCATGGCCTCCGACCTGCGGGCCTCCGCCGCCCTGGTGCTGGCAGCCCTGAAGGCGGAAGGCACTACGGAAATCCACCGCCTGTACCATATTGACCGAGGCTATGAAATGATTGACGAAAAACTCCTGGCCATCGGCGCTGCAGTAGAAAGGCTGCCGGATGACGACAATTAACGCCGTTTTAGGTCCTGATTTTCCTTCATACCGCATTTTTTCTTTACTGTCAGGGCTCCATATGCTATTCACCGAAGTCCTATGAACAAGGCTCAACTGATCGAACTGATTCAAAGCAAGCTGGGTGCTGATACGACCAAGAAGCACGCTGAAGAAGCTCTGGCCGCTGTACTGGAATCCATCAAGGAAGGCGTGAAGGAATCCGGCAAGGTGCAGATCATTGGCTTTGGTACTTTTGCTACCAAGACCCGTGAAGCCCGTACCGGCCGCAACCCGAAGACCGGCAACACGATCAATATTCCCGCCTCCAAGACGGTTGCTTTCAAGGCATCTTCCGCCTTGAAGGACTAAGACGGCAACTCCTTCTCAAGGGAGTACTTTTCTTTCAGCACCCCCGTCCTTTGAGGACAGGGGTGTTTTTTATGTCCCGCTGCGGATGCCCACGGCTTGACCGGATGAACGCCGCCGTCTAGAATGCCGCCATGTCCAGCAGTTTTGGTCAGGTGTTCAGAATTTCTACCTGGGGTGAATCCCATGGAACTGGGGTAGGCGTGGTGATTGATGGTTGCCCGTCCCTCGTCCCGGTGACGGAAGAAGACATTCAGCGGGAGCTGGACCGGCGCAGGCCGGGACAAAGCGACATCGTAACCCCCCGCAGGGAGGAAGACCGCGCGGAAATCCTTTCCGGAGTGCTGGACGGCAAAACCCTGGGAACGCCTATCGCCATCAGTGTTCGGAACAAGGATCACCGCTCTTCCGCCTATGACGAGATGGCCAGCACGTACCGGCCTTCCCATGCGGACTACACATACGACGCTAAATACGGTATTCGCGCCTGGGCAGGGGGGGGCCGGGCCTCCGCACGGGAAACCATCGGCCGCGTCGCAGCCGGAGCCGTGGCCAGGGCTGTACTGAAGCAGGCTTTTCCCGACATGGAGGTCATAGCCTGGGTGGATCAGGTTCACCATGTGAAAGCTTCCGTGGACTGGGAGGCCGTGACGGCTTCCGTTATTGAAAGCAACATCGTCCGTACGGCGGATTCCTCCGCTGCGGAAGCCATGATCGCTGCCATCAAGGAAGCTCGTGACTCCGGAAACTCCTTGGGCGGCGTGGTCAAATGCGTGGTGCGCGGCTGCCCTCCCGGGCTGGGTGACCCGGTCTTTGACAAGCTGGACGCTACGCTAGCCCACGCCATGATGAGCATTCCCGCCACCAAGGCTTTCGCCGTGGGTTCCGGTTTTGAAGCGGCGGGCATGACCGGTCTGGAACATAATGACCCTTTTTACATGCAGGGCCGCCGGGTGCGTACCGCCACCAACCACTCCGGCGGTATTCAGGGAGGCATCTCCAACGGGGAGGACATTCTGATGCGCATCGGCTTCAAGCCTACGGCCACCTTGATGATTGACCAGCAGACGGTCAACAGGGACGGGGAGGATGCCCGGCTCAAGGGCAGGGGACGGCATGATGCCTGCGTACTGCCGCGCGCCGTGCCCATTGTGGAGGCCATGGCCTGGCTCTGCCTGTGCGACCACTACCTGCGCCAACGCTGCCAGAGGGCTTTGTAACAACCGGTTTCACGGCTTCTTTTCCCTCACTCATGGATTCCTCCCTCACATTTTACCTGGTTCTGGGCGCATTGCTGCTGGGTTTCATCGTGCTCGGCATGCTGAAGGGGATGATTAAGATGCTCCTGTTCGGTGCGGCAGTGCTCTCTTCCGTAGCCGCTTACTTCTGGCTATCCAAATACGGTTTCACCTACCTCTCTTTCATCACCAGCGATCCTCGGGAATGGATGGTCACTGTGCTGTCCGTCGGAGGCGCGGCGGCGGTCTTCTTTGTCTTTATGCACGGTCTCTTCTGGTTCAGCGACGTCTTCTCCTGGGGACGGCGCATGGGCTTCGGCGGGACCAAGGGAATCGTCACGACGGTACTGATGGCGGCAGTCGTATGCTGGGTGGGAGTCATGTGCATCTTCTTTTACGGCTCCATGGCGGAAATGACCCGCGCCCGAGAACTGGCCCTGTACCACATGGACCCCAACCGCACCATTTCCCTCCCTGCCATTTATTCCATCAAAAAGTCCATCATGGACAACCCCCACCTGAGCTGGCTGGAAAAAATATCTCCGGAGCATGATCCGGAACGGCTTTCCCTGGCAAAAATGATCGCCTACCTGGTGACGCTCAGTCCGGAGCTCTCCGACCAGCGGCGCACCCAGCTGGACTGCTATATGCCCCGTTCCCGCATTACCAGCCGCGTGCTAAGCCTGAAAAGCCTGAGCGAAGACCCCGCCATCCGTCTTCTGGTGCAGAAGGGGGATATGCAGGGCTTATACAATGACGTCAAGCTGACCCGCTTTCTGGAAGACCACGATGTCCGTTCCGTCCTGTCCCAACTGGATGTTGATCGTGTGCTGGGCTTTGTCACGGAAATTCGCCGGACGGCCCCAGCCGGAAATGAATACATTCCCGAAGCCACGCCAATTGAGTGATAAACGCGGATTTTTTGTTCCGCCGTAGTGGATTCGTTCCTTTTATCCGCCTTTAATTCAAGAAAAAATCAGGGAATTATCCCCCCTTGCGCCCGAACCGGAAAAAGAGAGTTCCTGCTTTTTTTAGGAAAAAGTGCTTCCTCCAGGCGTTCGTCCCGGAAGAAGTGCTCTTTTGAAGATAAGATGACTGAAATCTTGAAAAAACATCAGGAGAGTTTTTCCGCGATGGCATCCACCCATTCCGGGAAGGTGTCATCATGGTCTCCATTGGAAAGCACTACCGGCAGAAGCCTTTGCGCTTTCAAACGTTCCAGGAAGGAATCGAAGTCCTTGCCAGCCTGGCAGAAGTTTTCATAAAATTCATCTCCAAGGGCAAAAACGGCGTAGCTTACCTCGGACAAATCTTCCGAAGAGTCCTTCAATTCCTGATGGAGGGTCTCTGCGTTGGTGGGAGGTTCTCCGTCCCCCCACGTACTGGTGATGACCAGCAGCGTTCCCGCATTCTTCAACTGTTCCACCGTCATACCTTCCATGTCAACCACCTTTGCCTGATGGCCGAGCTTGGTCAATTTTGCCCGCGCGTCCTGGGCCAGACTCTCCGAATTGCCGGTTTCCGTTCCGTAGATAATAGTGATTTCCATGCGTTCTGATTATTGGTTCGACAACGAAAGTTAGATTGAACTAATTAAACAGGCAAGACAAAACAGCGGAACGACGGTTGAATTTTTCTTCCTTGTTCATCCTTCCGGGTAACTGGTTTTCCGGAAAATTCTCCGATGCCATACTACTCTCGTTTGATTATCAAAGTATTCGGATGCTGTGGAAAGGTGAAGCACCAGCCGAAAAGACGCGCAAAACGGTAGTATAATCCCTTGCGGCAGGAATTTTGGCTGGTCATGATATCGTAAAAAGCCAGGTCAATCTGGCTTCTGGAAATAGGGGCTCCATTCATTTTGGCGTGCAGCATGGCGTCGTGGAACAGGGAAGGGAGGAGCATATCCGGAGGGGTGGACCCCCAGGTGACGCCGTCCCAGCCATAGCCGGGAGTAATGCTGAAACGACCGCCCTCCGCCTGCATGCGTATGGATGGGTCATACACGCTGACGGCTGTCCAGCGGCCAAAATCCGCCTTTTTTCTTCCGCTGGTCCAGCTGATGGCGTTTTTAGTGATGTAGAAAGGCTTGTCTTCATAGAGGGTTCCTTCATACCAGCCTGCCACGGGTTCCGGAGCCGCGGCTGGCGTGGAGCAGGATTTCAGAAACATGGCTGCACATATTGTTGTGAACAATATGTAAATACAATGTGAATAAGAAATAAAGGGCATGAGGGGACGGAGCGTTATCCGGATAGTTGTTTCTTATTGGATTTCCAGCACGATGATTTCCGGAGGGCAGCAGAAGCGCAGGGGAAGAACGCTGCATCCCAAACCTCGGGTAATGAGGAAGGGAGTTCCGTTCAGCTGGGACCAGGGATAGGAAAATTTGACCTTCTCTCGTGAGATGTTTGCCAGGGCCCTGCCTCCGGGAAGGCATATCTGGCCTCCGTGGGTATGCGCGCTGATGACGAGGTCCGCCGTGCCGGGAGCCAGCAGAGGAAAAATGTCGGGTACATGTGAAAGAAGGATATGCGGAATATCCGGGGAAAAACGCAGAGGCAATTCCTCCGGCCTGATTCTCAGGTGGTAGTCGTCCCTGACGGAAGAGAGCTGCAGCTCACGGCCTCCGGGAAGGTGCAGCAGCAGGGAATCATTCCACATGGGCAGGATGCCCAGCCCGGAAAACATGTTGCGCCATAAGTTCCAGCCGTAATACTGGTCATGGTTGCCCTGCACGGCAAAAATGCCGAGAGGGGCTTTCAACATCTTGAAATATTCCCGGGCCGTCTCCGGGGCCATGCTGCTCTCCCTCGTGTGGCCGTTGGCATAATCCCCCAGCAGGAAAATCATATCCGGCCGGGCTTCCATGATTGTTTCCATGTACTTGTGTGCCAGATCGCCTCCGTTCGGACGCAGATGGAAATCCCCGGCAATCGCGATGCGGAGGGGAGGGCCTTCTTTTCTCTTCCACTGAGGCATCTCCATCGCAGCCGTGACGGTTTCCACACGCCTGGGTTCCACCTGCCATGCCCACATGAATAAGGAGAAGCCAATCATCAATATTGGGACAAAGATGATTGCCAATTTGTTGAGAAAGGGTCGGCGTGGTCGTGACTTCATGCAGGGCAGGGCTCCTGACTGATTATGAGGCCTTTTAACCGATTTTCAATCATTCGTGTTTGCTAATCGGGAATTTGCTGGTATGATCCGTCCCGCTCAAGGTAGGGCTGTCCGATGACTGCAGCTCTATCTTCATATTAACATCCTAATACCATGCAGTTTACACACGAAATCGAACAAATGTGTTGCGTCAAGAAAGGCTGCAACCATGGTCCGGCCCCTATCCCGCAGGAAGGCAACTGGACGCAATCCAGGGAAATCACGGATATTTCCGGCCTGACCCACGGCGTGGGCTGGTGCGCTCCCCAGCAGGGCACCTGCAAACTGACGCTGAATGTCAAAAACGGCATCATTGAAGAAGCACTCGTGGAAACCAGCGGCTGCTCCGGCATGACCCATTCCGCAGCCATGGCTGCGGAAATCCTGCCCGGCAAGACCGTATTGGAAGCAATGAACACGGACCTCGTGTGCGACGCCATCAACACCGCCATGCGCGAACTGTTCCTGCAGATCGTGTACGGCCGCACCCAGAGCGCTTTTTCTGAAGGAGGCCTTCCCATCGGCGCCGGTCTTGAAGACCTCGGCAAGGGGCTTCGCTCCCAGATTGGCACCCTGTACGGCACCCGAGCCAAGGGCCCCCGCTATTTGGAAATGGCTGAAGGCTACATTACCAAGCTTGCCCTGGATGAAGACGGTGAAATCATCGGCTACGAGTTTGTGCGCATGGGGCCGATGATGGAAATGATCAAGAAGGGCGTGGACGCCAACGAAGCCGTCGCCAAATGCACGGGCAACTACGGTCGTTTCGACGAGGCAGCCAAGTACATTGATCCTCGTCACGAATGAGATTGAATTAAAAAGAGTATCTTAACTTCAAGCACTATTACTATTATGCCTCTTTTCGAATCCTACGACCGCCGCATCAAGCAGATCAATGAAGCCCTGGCCAAATACGGCATCGGCTCCATTGAAGAAGCGGAACAACTCTGCCTTTCCAAGGGAATCAACCCCCGTGAAATTGTGAACGGCATTCAGCCCATCGCGTTTGAAAACGCCGGCTGGGCCTATGTGGTGGGAGCCGCCATCGCCATCAAGAAGGGCTGCACGAAAGCCGCCGACGCTGCTGAAGCCATCGGAGAAGGCCTTCAGTCCTTCTGCATTCCCGGCTCCGTTGCGGATGAACGCAAGGTGGGCCTGGGCCACGGCAACCTGGCCGCCATGCTCCTGCGCGATGAAACGGAATGCTTCTGCTTCCTGGCCGGGCACGAATCCTTTGCCGCCGCTGAAGGTGCCATCGGTATTGCCAAGTCCGCCAACCGCGTCCGCAAGCAGGATCTCCGCGTCTGCCTGAACGGCCTCGGCAAGGATGCCGCGTACATCATCTCCCGCATCAACGGGTTTACATATGTGCAAACCAAGTTCGACTATGCCACGGGCAAGCTGAACATCATCCAGGAGAAAGCTTTCTCCAAAGGCCCCAAAGCCGCCGTGCGCGTGTATGGCTGCGATGATGTGCGCGAAGGCGTGGCTGTCATGTGGAATGAAGGCGTGGACGTTTCCATTACCGGAAACTCCACCAACCCCACCCGCTTCCAGCACCCGGTGGCCGGCACCTACAAGAAGGAATGCAATGAGAAGGGCAAGAAGTACTTCTCCGTGGCTTCCGGCGGCGGCACGGGCCGTACCCTGCACCCGGACAACATGGCGGCCGGTCCCGCCTCCTACGGCATGACTGACACCATGGGCCGCATGCACTCCGATGCCCAGTTCGCCGGTTCTTCCTCCGTGCCCGCCCATGTGGAAATGATGGGCCTCATCGGCATGGGCAATAACCCGATGGTTGGCGCTTCCGTAGCGGTGGCCGTGGCTGTTGAAGAAGCCGCCAAGCAGAACGCCTGAGCGAGCAGCTGAGCAAAAAACCGCAGAGCCGCTTTCCCGATTAGGGAAAGCGGCTCTTTTAGCAATTGAAAGAAAAAGGGGGATGTCCCCATTTCCGGCCCCCTCTTCCTGCCCTTGTATCCGCATCAGCTTCCGATACGGAATCTTCCATCCCGGTCCGCCCGGGGAGGAAGTCCGCGCGAAGGAACGGATCTTCTGGAAACGGATTCCTGCCTGGCAGAGGACGGCTTGACGGAGCGGATTTCCGGGCGGGAGGCAGAAGCGGGAACAACCGTTTTTCCCGGTTGCGTGCCGTGGGAGGAAGGGAGAACAGGAACGGTTCCGACAACCGTTTTTTGCCGTTCATGGGCCTTATAGGCGCGTTGCAGGGTAAAATCCCGCTGTTCTCCCGGTCTCAGGGAATAATCCGCCTTTTTGGGAGCTCCGGCTTTTTGAGCCAGAGGTTCCACGCGCCGCTGCAGCTGCGCGGCGGCATCCAGTTTGCCGGCCACCCATTTCGGATTCCATTCCGGCTCGGATGTTTTCAGGGACTGAAGCAACTGCGCCGCTTTTTTGCCGCTTTCCAGGGCTGCCTTATAATCCCCCTCCTTCTCCTGCCGTGCCGCGCGCGTCAGGGAAAGGTTGGCTTCGTAAAAAGTGTCTCCGGGATTGCCAAAGGCCGTTGTAGCCGCCAGGAACATGCAGAGCAGGGAACAGGGTAGAAACTTCCTTTTCATGATTGTTGGCACGATAACATGATTCCTCGTTTTGGAAAGTCCTTTCTTCCGGCATGTTTTGCGCAGGGCCGGACTCCGTTTCCCTTGCGGATAGAGGAAAGGTTCTCCATTCCGCACCCCGGAGCAACTTGACGGAAAGTCCGGAGTGCCGTATGCTGGGCGGGACCTGCTATATGACCCGGAACGAGCCATCATCCCTTCCAGCTCCGCAGATGGAGGAAGATCCCAGATTCCTGACGGAACAAATTGTAACCTATTTGGGCAATAAGCGTTCCCTGCTTCATTTTCTGGGGACGGGACTGGAACAGGTGAAAAAACGCCTGGGTAAGGAAAGGCTGAAAGCAGGGGATCTTTTTTCCGGCAGCGGCATTGTGGCGCGTTTTCTGAAACAGCATTCGGAAGAGTTGATCGTCAATGATCTGGAGGAATACAGCCGGGTCGTCAATACCTGTTACCTGAGCAACGCGGAGGAAGTGGAAAATCTGGAGCTGGACAGGCATTACAGACGCCTGCTGCGGTATATGGAAACGCATGAATCCCCTGGCTTCATCACGGAACTGTACGCTCCCAGAAATCCGGACTGCATCACGGCGGATGACCGCGTTTTCTATACGCGCCGCAACGCCGTGTACCTGGATACGGCGCGGCAGACCATCAATTTGCTTCCGGCAGAAATCAGGCCCTATTTTATCGCTCCTCTACTGGCGGAAGCCTCCGTCCACACAAACACGTCCGGCGTATTCAAAGGCTTTTACAAAGACAGGAACGGAATCGGCAAATTCGGGGGAACGGGGGGCAACGCCCTTTCCCGCATTCTGGGCGACATTTCGCTGCCGTTTCCCGTGTTTTCCCGGTTTGACTGCCGGTATTCCATCCATTGCCGCGATGCCAATGAACTGGCTACCGAGCTTCCGGAAATGGATGTGGTGTACCTGGACCCTCCCTATAACCAGCATCCGTACGGTTCCAATTATTTCATGCTGAATTTGCTGTCTTCTTATGAAAAGCCGGAGGAAACCAGCCGAGTTTCCGGCATTCCCGCAGATTGGAAACGCTCCATGTACAACAGCCGCCAGCATGCTCCGGAGGCCCTGTTCCGGCTGCTGGAGGATTGCCCGGCCAAATTTATTCTGCTTTCCTACAGCTCGGAGGGATTCATCAACTATGAGGAAATGACCGGTTTCCTTGGACGCCTGGGCCGTACCGTTACGCTGGAAACGCCGTACGCCGCGTTCCGGGGCAGCCGGAATTTCAGAAACCGTCCTCAGAACGTGACGGAATTCCTGTTCCTGGTGGAACGGTTTTAACAGACAACAGGAAAGGCAAGCCTCCATGCAGACTCATTTGGAACGCTTCATCCGTTTTCTGGCCGCGGAGAAAGGCTTGAGCACCGCCTACCAGCTTTCCGTGAGGCAGACGCTGGAGGAATTCGCCCGGTTTCTGGAAACGGAAGATACTGGTCTTGCCCAAGCGGGCATCGATACGCTTTCGGCATTTCTGCGGCATTTGCAGGACCGGGGGATAGCCCGCAGCTCCATGCGGGTGGAAATGGTGCATTTGCGTATTTTTTTCCGGTGGCTGGCCGGAACGGGAATATTGGAAAAAGATCCTTCCGCATTTCTGGAAATGCCCCGGCAGGGGCTGTCGCTTCCCCATGTGCTGGATCAGAAAACTGTCTCAAATCTTCTTGGAAGCATTGATGTTCAAGATATTCCTCTAGGGTGTAGAGACAGGGCCCTCCTGGAAATGCTCTACGCTTGCGGGATGCGTGTTAGCGAAATAATCAACTGCAAATTAGAGAGTTTTGATAAAGATGAAGCTTTTGTCCGCGTGCTGGGGAAGGGGGATAAAACCCGGCTGGTGCCCATAGGGAGGTCCGCCTTGGATGCTTTGCAAATGTATTTGGAAAAAGGAAGACCAAAACTGGTCAGGACGGGAACGAAAAACCATATCTTCCTGACGGTACGCGGCCGTCCGTTGACAAGGGAGCGGGTCCGCCAAATTCTCCGGGAACGTGCCAGAGCCGCAGGACTGGAACAGCATGTTTTCCCGCACATCCTGCGTCATTCCTTTGCCACGCATCTTCTGGAAAACGGAGCGGATCTGCGCATTATTCAGGAGATGCTGGGCCATGCCGATATTTCAACCACCCAGATCTATACGCATTTGGAGCAGCAGCGGCTGAACTCGATTCATCACCGCTTTCATCCCAGAGGATAGGAACGCTAATTCATCATTCATTCCCATGCCGCGTTTTTTCACATCCTCCCAATAATATCATAATCATTTAAATATTAACGTCTGGAGAATTATTCTACCGGAATTATATTTAGCATTACATATATTATGCGAAGTATAGTTTAGGCAGCATTCTCCCATTCTCATTGGACGGAAAACGCGCTCTGTCACTTGACAAATATGCAAGCATTTCATAGCTTCATTAAATGAGTGGCCCTTGCCTTGTCCGTACCGTTGCCATTTTCATCCTTTTTTCATCTTTTTCCCTTCTTCATGCCGAAGATGAGGAATTTTCCGATATCATGGAACTGGTATCGGAAACGGAGAACTGTTCCGCCAAACTGGCCCGTGACAAAAACGCGACGGAAGAACAGAAGAAGGAAGACAGAAAGCGCAGGAAAATCGGCATTGGAGAAACGGTCACCGTTACCCTGAACTGTAAAAAGCCGTTTCTATTGGAGCCGAAGGATCAAATTCAATGGAAAGTGATTGAAGGCAAAGAGTTGCTTGAAGATGGATTAAAAACAGAAGAAACAACAGAAAAAGCGAAATTTCGGATAAATCCTTGCGCCAGTAAAGAACAAATCCAGCAGTCTGGAGGGAAAGTAGCCATTGAAGTGGAAACCGAACAGGGAACAGCCCTCCCCCGCCCTATCGAATTTGACGTGGTTTTCCCTGAACAGCTTACTGCGGAACATGAAACTTTGGGAGGGATGGTCAAAGGTCTCCCTGCCACAGATATGAATTTTCCTGGTGATGGAGATCCTGACCACGGCGTATCTGCTCAGCTTGTCGTTTCCGTTCATCCCCTAGATGTCTGTTTTAAAGGGATTCGTGTCATTGAAAAAGACAAGGGGTATGCAGGGGCTTCCGGGAGTCTGGCCCAGCCCCATGCAGCGGACAGCGTTTGGAGCGTGGGCCTTGACAACCGTTTTGGATTGCATGACAACATAGGTATAAAATCCGGGGTGAATGGCTATATGCAATGGGATGAAATTCAGGGTTATGATGCCGATGGTCATCCTGTCTATAAACATTCGTATCCTAATGAATTTACATGGAATTGCCTTTTCAGGACATATGGGGGAGATGAAAACAAAGAAGGAATATCCGATATTGCCACGGTTTTTCAGAATTTTTATATAGAGAGTAAAGGAGAAGGATTGTTTTACGCCAGAATCCGTAAATTTCTGGTGGATACCAAGAAGAAGGATGAATGTTCCGTTGAACGGACGTCTGGCGGCGATCATATTTTTAAACCCTGATATATAATTTGACGATGAAGTCTATAATAAAATGTTTCCTGTCTTGTTCCACCTCCGTAGCGCTGCTTGCGACCTTTTCCTCTGTTATTGCATTTCCTTCGTCCGCCGCTTTTCCGGCAGATTCGCAAGAATTGAGACTCAGCAGGGATTCCGACATTGGAGAACTAAAAAAACTTCTCAATCAGGGAGATCTGGTGAAGTTTTACCAAACAGCCCACACCCATATGGAGCAGCTTGAGTGGAGAGACATCAGAGGGGGAGTTTCCCCGGACAAGCTGGATCGGTTATTGTTGATTGCCCGGCTAGCTTCCGCAGCCCCCCTGTTTAAAGAGAACGAGAACACGCCGTTCGAACAAATGACGCAGGATTTCACTTCAGCAAGAGATATCAGTCTCAAGGGGAAAGTTATGAAAAACCTGCTCATCATTTCCAAAATCAATCTTAGGCAACAATGCTCTGCCGTGAGAAAGAAAGAAGTGGGTCAGCTTTGCTCCATTTACGCGGCAACGATGCTGAAGATGATGAAAGAAGCCTACATTCCTGATTTCGAGGGCTGGAAGAAGGAAATTATGGAGAGCAAAACGGCGGTTTGGAACAAAGAGTTTAACGCCAGGTGGGAGTCCTTCCTGAAAGAAAGAGATGAAAGAAGTGAGCGAGCCAGGAAGGAGCTATCCATACCCTTCAAACAGAGAATGAGACAGCAAAAAACGGAAGAGGAACGAATGAGAGACAGGGAATTTGGGGAGAAAGACGCCGCCTTCATGCAGGAAGCAAGGGAAAAATGGAATAAACGAATGAATCTTGATGTCAGCCTTTCTATGATGGATGGTCGAAACTCCAAAAACAAATCATTCCTCAAATATAAGGGAGGATCCTTATTGCGCATTCTGTTGGACAACTATCCCGGCAAGGCTTCCGAAGTGTTCAAGTACCTGAAGCTGGCAGGGTATGAGGAAGGAGAAATGATGGAGTTTATCGACCGGGAAATGGGAAAAAACAAGGATACGGAGTTCCTGTATCAAAGTTCCTTGGGAAGAAAGTTCCTTAAAGAGAAGAAACAAAAGAAATAATTCCTGCCAGAGCGCGGAAGCATGCCATTTTTAGCCTGCAAGGGTATTTTATCTTTTTGAGATTCCTTCTCTCTTGCCAGATCACCTTTCATCCTTCATAATAAAAAAAGCATGAATACTTTCGTTTCTCTTTGCCTGGTCGGGAGCCTCAGCCTGGGTTCCCTTTGTTATGCGCAGTACATGGATAACGATGCCAAGAAGAAGGTAATCAAGGATTTGGATAATTTGCTCGCTCTGAACAGGTCTGCAGAAACCAAGGTAATCAATGCCGCTATCAGCAAACTGAATTCCGCCGGCAGGGATCCCGGCGCCGCATATGACCTGCTGATCCAGTCCAAGAAGTTTCTGATGGAAACGGAAAAGGAGAAGGACAAGAGCCAGGGGAAGAGCGCCAAAATCGCCTCCAATTCCATGAAGGACTGGATGGATCGTGAAGCGAAGAAGTACCAGGATAAAAATGCCCGTAAAGGATTAATGCTTCAATATCAATGGGGAGTTCTCGTCCTCAAGGCCCGTCTTAAGGAAAATTTAATGAACTCCACCTCCCATTCCACCGGAGGGACAGCGGAGGAAACCCTGGACGTTACGGAGTTCCAGAAGCCGGCCATGGATTTGCTGAATGCCTACCTGTCCGCCTGCTCCGACCCTGATTTTATCGACCCTTCCTCTTCCAAAAATAATAATGGAGCGGCCGGAAGAGCCGGCGCCCGTATTGCGGAACAATCCGTCCTGAATACGGAAGTGGGTGAGGCCCTGGGCATCAGCAGCATGTCTTCCAAGGCTTTCCCGGATTCCATGAAGAACCGGGATGAGATTTTTGACAAACTGTTCTTTACCGGATACCGGAAGACCCGCAACCTCCCTGCCCTCAGGCAGGCATGGAACAAGAGAATTTCCATGGAAGTGGCTCTGGGAAAAATCAGCCATGCCATTTCTTCCGGAAAGAAGTCCGGCATGCAGGGCCGCATCGCCAATGCGTCCGAAGACGAATTTGACGAGCAGGGAGCCGCCGTTCTGGATCGGCTGCGCTGGCGCTGCGAACTTGATTGCTTCGACTTGGGAGACCAGGCAAACGCTACGCGGAATATGATGGCGCTCATCCGGACGACGGTGGATCCCGTGCGCCGGGAACAGGGTATCCGCACCCTCCGGGATAAACTGGTTCAGAGCATGAAGAGCATGATTGATTCTCCGGAAGAAGGGAGCATGGCTGACGGTTCCGCTTCATCCCCTGCTCCACGCCCTGCCGTGCGCGCGCCCAAAAGGAAGACGCCCTCCACCACGATCACGACCAGTCGTGAAATGGATGATCCCGGTGCCATTGGAACGGATGTGCCGTCACCGCCCAAACCGGATCCAACCCGGAGCGACGATTTTTTTGAAGACGTTTAACGTTCTTCAGACAAAGATGCTGCCCGAACGGCGGGTTCCCTGTTCATGGAATGCACAGAGCATCCTTGACGTCCGGAACCGCCGTTTTATACAGTAAGGGCATGTATCAGCCATTTCAATTTTTCATGCCCGCGCAAATCTTCTTCGGCGCGGGTTCTTTGGACAATCTTGGTTCCGCTCCCCTGCCCGGCACCAAGGCCCTGATCGTCATCGGTGGCACGTCCGTCAAACGCCTCGGATATCTGGACCGCGTGCAGGCTCTTCTGAAAAAACAGGGAGTGGAAAGCGTCGTTTTCGACAAAGTGCAGCCCAACCCCGTGGTGGAGCATGTGATGGAAGCCGCCTCCCTGGCCAGGGAAACGGGGTGTGATTTCGTCATCGGCCTGGGCGGGGGCAGCAGCATGGATTCCGCCAAGAGCATCGCCGTGATGGCAGCCAATCCCGGGAACTACTGGGATTACATCCAGGGCGGTTCCGGCAAGGGGCTTCCCATTCCCAACAAACCTCTTCCCATCGTCTGCATTACCACTACGGCGGGAACCGGAACGGAGGCGGATCCGTGGACCGTCATTACAAAGGAGGACACGCAGGAAAAAATCGGTTTCGGCTGCAGGGGTACTTTCCCCACCATGTCTATCGTCGATCCGGAGTTGATGCTTTCCGTACCTCCCAAATTAACGGCATACCAGGGATTTGACGCCCTGTTTCATGCCGTGGAGGGATATATGGCCACAATCGCCTCTCCCATGGGGGACATGTTCGCGCTCCAGGCCATTGAATACATTGCCAAATATCTTCCGCGCGCCGTGAATAACGGGGATGACCTGGAGGCGCGCGCCTATGTGGCTCTGGCCAATACCTATTCCGGATTTGTGGAAACCATTTCCTGCTGTACGTCGGAACATTCCATTGAACATGCCCTCAGCGCCTTCCATCCTTCCCTGCCCCACGGCGCGGGGTTAATCATGATTTCCTGGGCCTACCATGAAGCCTACGCGCCCTCCTGCCCGGAACGTTACGCAAGAGTTGCCGCGGCCATGGGGCAGGAGGCCTCGGTGGACGGGTTCCTGAACGGCTTGAACAAACTGAAGGAAGCCTGCGGCGTGGACAAGCTGAAGATGTCCGAGTTCGGCATTACCCCGGATTTATTTGACGAATACGCTAAAACGGCTTTTTCCACCATGGGCAACCTGTTTGAGCTGGACCGTTGCAAATTGACTCCGGCGGACGTGGTTAGCATCCTGGAAAAATCCTATTCCTAGGAACAAGCCGTCGAGGAAACGCAGGCCGGGCGGGCAGCTTTCTTGTATGGCAGCCCGTCCGGCAAAAGATTGTTATCGTTCTGATGCGTTCAGGAATGCCAGCCATTTCCGTCATGCCGGGGCATTCCCTATAGAGAAGGAGCATGGTTCGGTTGGCTGTCCATTTTCCATTTCAGCAGTTCCCCTGTAACACAGCGCGGCTGGACATGTGTCGCGCCGGGGTTGCCATGTTGTTCTCTTATCGGGCGGCCAGATAGCCCAGGCCAATGGCAAGGAGCCCCCCGGCAAAGCTGATGAGAGTGTAAAGGAAGAAGGCGGAGAAGTTCCCTTCCTTCAACAACAGGAAGGATTCATTCATCAGCGTGGAAAAGGTGGTGAAACCGCCGCACAGGCCTGCGGTAAGAAAGAGCCGCGTTTCCGTATGCGGCAGGTTCCGGTCGAACAAACCGTAGAGGGCGCCCAGGATAAAACATCCCAGCAGGTTGACAGCAGCCGTACCCCAGGGGAACGAACTTGCCGAATTGACCTGGACGAAACGGGACAGCAGGAAACGCAATATGCCGCCCGCAAAGCTTCCCAGACCCACCATCATCAGCATTTTTATCATAGCGGCTTTTCTACGTTTGAATAGAAAATAAAGTTCCGGAGCAATCCCGAAATCTTCCGGGAAAAAGAACTGCCGGCTACGTTCCTGAAAACTGGTCTGGAAACATCCGTGCCTCCTGGTGAAGCCCTTTAACTGGAAACAGACTTCTGCGGAAGCTGTCGGCCAGTATGCCGGCAGAACCCATTTCCTTTAACGCGTGCGGATAAAATACCCTGTTTTTTCCATATCGCCAGCCTTTTTGTTCTTGATTGCAGGGTAAAACCGTATTTCCCTTTTTCCATGTCCCAGCCCCTTCTCGTTACCGGAACCATCGGAATTGATACCATCCTTACTCCCAGCGGCAGGGCGGACGGCGTTCTGGGCGGTTCCGTCTCCTTTGCGGCCGTGGCCGCCCTTTTGTTTGCCGACCGCGTGGATGCCGTCAGCATCATCGGGGAGGATTTCCCCGCCCATTATGAAGCGGCCCTTGAGGCCAAAGGAGTGTGCATGAACGGGGTAGAACGCAAGAAGGGGCCTTCTTTCTCCTGGACCGGGGAATATTTTGACAATATGAACAAGCGGAGGACCGTTTGCGCCAATGATTCCGTGATGCTGGAATGGGATGTGCACGTTCCGGAGCCTTTGAGGAACCATCCGGTTCTGGTTTGCTGCTGCATGGTTCCGGCCCAGCAGCTCAAGTGCATGGAACAATGTCCGGACGCGACGCTGGTGCTTTCCGATTCCATGGACAAGTGGCTGCGCCGCCAGCCGGAATTGCTGGATGCCGTGATCAGCCGTTCCCATATCACCATGATGAATGAGGATGAGGCGAAGGAATATGCCCAGGCGTCCACCGTCCTGGAAGCCGGGGAATTCCTGCTTTCCAAAGGCGCCGCGTACGCAGTGGTGAAACAGGGGGAATACGGAGCCACGCTTCTGGGCCGGGATGTCGGCGGGAATCTCCGGATGTTCCGTTGTCCCGCCTATCCTCTGAAAACGCTGGTGGACCCCACCGGCGCGGGGGATACGTTCCTGGGGGCTCTGGCCGGCTATTTGTCCACCCTGCCTCCCGGCCTTCCTCCGTTTGAGGAAGTGAAGAAGGGAATTGTGTATGGAACGGTGGCGGCCTCCTTCACCTGCGAGTCCTTTTCGGCAGATGCTCTTCTTTCCATGACCAAAGAGACCTTTCGCCGCCGTCTTGAAGAGTACGCGGAGATGTGCCGCCTGCCTGATATCCGGCTCTTTTCCGCAAGTGACTGTTAAGACGGGATCAGATCTCCTGAAAAGGAGGAAATACCGCCCTTGATTTCGTTTTCCGGTCTCCGTTTTTGCGGGATGTCCGGAATGTTCAGGTAAAGAAAGCCCGGATGCGGAACATGAAAAACCCCGGCGTGGCATGCACGGCCGGGGTTTCCGTAAAAACAGGGGATGCAGTCGGCGGGATCAAGCATCCTGAAGGCCGAATTTAAGCTCGGCTTCCGAAACCACCTGTCCGTTCACCAGGCAGCGTGCCGTCGCCTGGCCAATGTTTCCGCGCATCTTGGTCAGCTCCGCTTCAATGATGAGCGTATCGCCGGGAACCACGACGCGGCGGAATTTTACCTTGTCCGCACTCATGAAGTAACCGAGCTTGCTGGCATTGCCGGGCTGGCGCAGCATGACGATGGAGGCCACCTGGGCCATGGCTTCCACCTGGAGAACGCCCGGCATGACCGGATGGCCCGGGAAGTGGCCCTGGAAAAAGAGTTCGTTCATGGTCAGGTTCTTCAGACCCCGGCACTTGGTTTCTCCTTCAAAACCGATAATGCGGTCCACCATCAGGAAGGGATAGCGGTGCGGCAGAAGGCTCATTACTTCGTTGATGTCCAGCACGGCGTCTCCGTACGGCACGTTGACGGGATTGGGAGCCATATGCTGGTTGCGGTGGTGTTCCTTCTTGAGCTTGGCCGTGAGTTCGGTGTTCGGGCCGTGGCCCGGCTTGATGGCGATGACGTGGCCCAGAATGGGCTTGCCGCACAGGGTCAGGTCCCCAATAAGGTCCATGGCCTTGTGGCGGGCGAACTCATTGATGAAACGCATGGGTTCCTTGCTCATGAGCTCCTCGCCGCGGATGACCACGGCGTTTTCCAGGCTGCCGCCCTTGATGAGGCCCTTTTCCAGCAGGGGCTTGATGTCTTCGTAGAACGTAAAGGTGCGGGCCGGGGCCAGTTCCTTTTCATACGTTTCCGGCGTGATGACCGCGTCAAAGTACTGGGTGATGCGGTTTTCCGGTCCCACGCAGGTGACGGAAACGCGGAATTGCTTGGAGGGGAGAATGGTCAGGATGGAACCGCCCTTGGTTTCAATGGTGACGGCCTCGCGCACTTCCAGATAGCGGCGCGGCACATCCAGTTCCACGATGCCGGCGCTCTTGATCAGTTCTACGTAGGGGGCTGAGGACCCGTCCCCGATGGGCGGTTCATTGGCGTCCATTTCAATGACGGCGTTGTCAATGCCCATGCCCGTGAGGGCGGAGAGAATATGTTCCACGGTATGCACTTTGACGGAACCTTCAGCCAGGCTGGTGGCGCGTTCCACAGTCTGCACCTTTTCCACGTCCGCGCTGATGAAAGGCTGGTCCGGAATGTCCACCCGGCGGAATTTAATGCCGAAGTCGGCAGGAGCCGGCTTCAGGGTCAGGGTAACGGGCTGTCCCGTATGCAAAGAGGTACCGGCCAGGGAGGCCGGAGAGCCGACAGTTCTTTGGTTTCCACATGCCATGCGGGGATGCTAGTGAATGAGCTTCCGTTTGGAAAGCACGAAATCACGGATTTTCCTTTAAATTCGGGGAAGAGGCGGCATGCCGGCGTGTCATCCCGGAAAGAAGAGGATAAAGGGCGCTTGAAAAAAAGCCGCTCACCCAGTAGTGATGTTCCATGCACATCACAGCAGGCCTCCGCATTTCCCGTGCGTTTATTCTCGGCGCCGGGCTGGGTACCCGCCTGCGCCCTCTCACCGACATTCTGCCCAAGCCGCTGATTCCCTTTTTCCATGAGCCCCTTATTCTGCATTCCATGCGCCGATGCTACGATTGCGGCATACGGGAGTTCATCATCAACACCCACCATCTGGCGGCAGCCTGGGACAAAGTGTTCCCTGAACATTCATGGAACGGCTGCCCCGTTCATTTCAGCCATGAACCCGTGCTGCTGGATTCCGGCGGCGGCGTCAAAAAGATAGAGCCCCTGGCTTCCGCGGAAGAGCCGCTGCTGGTGGTGAACGGAGACATGGCGGCCACATTTGATCTGGGCCGCCTGCTGGAGGAGCATTTGAGCCGCCGCCCTCCCGTGACGCTGGCCCTCCGCACCTCCGGAGATAAGAAAAACGTGGGATTTGATTTTTCTTCCGGCCTGGTGACGGATATGAGGCACGCCCTGGGCCGCGACCCCGGATCCTACCAATTCACCGGCGCGTACTGTATGGAGCCGGAAATATTCCGACGCATCCCTTCCGGGGAAGCCGTTTCCATTATTCCCCTGTTTCTGGATTACATCCGGGAAGGACGCCTGCGCGGCATTCTGGCGGACGACGGGTTGTGGATGGACATGGGAACACCGGAGGCCTATCTTCAAGCCCATCTGGATTTCCCATCCCCCGTTCCACGCATCCACTCCCGGGCCAGAGTGTCCCCCCGCGCCTTTGTGGACGGCCATTGCGTGATAGGCCCCGGAGCTGCGGTAGAGGACGGTTGCCGCCTGCAAGGCTGCGTTGTCTGGCCGGGCGTATGCGTGCCTTCCGGCACTTGCGCGGAACGCCGGATTTTCTATTGTTCCCCCACCGATTACTGACGATGCTTTTTCTGCGCCTGCTTCCCCTGATATTGTGCTTTTCCGGCCTGGTTCACGCAGAACACCGCGTTTTCACCAGGAAGGACGGATTTTTGTCCATGCGGGACAAGCTGAACGTGTATTTTTTCCGTTCTGATACGCACCGCCTGCTGGTAAGGGATGAAGGGAGCGTCAAAACGCCCCGGTACGGCTCCCTGGACAAGGCCATGAGGAAAAGCCCCTGCGTGGCCGGAGTCAACGGAGGATTCTTCAGCGCAGACGCGGAGGGAACTCCCCTGGGCCTGGTCGTCCAGGACGGCAAACGGCTTTCTCCGCTGGCCACGGGATCCTTCGCTGTTTCCGGTGTCGTTTACGAAGGAGGCAGAGACGGATTAACCCTGATCCGCAGTTCCGTGCTGAGGCGCATGAGAAGACTGCCGGCCATGCAGGCGGCTATCCAGGGGGGGCCCTTTCTGGTGGAGAACGGCTCCGCCGTAAAAGGGCTTAACGCGCAGAAGTCCACCTACCGCACCTTCATTGCCACGGACGGCGGCAGGAGATGGTGCATCGGCGTTTCCTCCTCCCTGACTCTGAAGGAGCTGGCAGCCTGGCTGGCGGCTCCCGGGGCATTGGGAAATTTCCGGGTGGAAACGGCCCTGAACCTGGACGGCGGCTCTTCTTCCGCCTTCTGGTGCCATGAAACAGGCATTTCCTACCCTGCGTTCAAACAAGTCAGGAATTATCTGGGCGTAGCCCCCGTGGAACGCCGGTAAACTCCGTTCTCCACGGGACCATGGACGCGTTTCCCTGCGCCTATCCTGCGCAGCAACAGAGCCGCGAACATCAGGAAACAAACCAGGACGGCCCAGTCGCCCAGCATGGCGTACAGGGTTATTTTCGTACAGCCCACAGGCAATGTGGCAGCCATCACCCCTCTGGTAAACGGTGAACCGGAGGAATCCCGCAAATCCGCAATAACCGCGCCGTTGGGGGCCAGAGCCACGCTTACGCCGGTATTGGCGGCACGGACCATGGCACGGCGCAGCTCAATACACCGGAACGCCGCATTGCGCCAATGCTGTTCGTTGGCGCAGGAACGGTTGAACCACCCGTCATTGGTCACGTTCACCATCAACTGGGGCTCCTGCCGGATGAAGCGGCGCACCCAGCTTCCCACAACATCCTCAAAGCAGACAAGAGGGATGACCCCCACCGTAACGGAGCTTCCGGGACGGATGGGCACGGGAACGGGGCTGGAGGAACACCCGGGCGTATAATTCAGTCCCATGGCGGTTCCGGCGGAAGCCTCAAAGGCTTTTTCCAGAAATGGGAATGTTTCCCGCATAGGGATGTATTCGCCGAAGGGGACCAGCATGGCCTTGGCGTGCGGCCGGGCTGTGGAATAATCCCCCTCAAAGACGGTAAGGCAGTTGTAAGCCCGCGCCACACGCCCATCATCAGACAGATAGATATCATCCGTGCCCGTCAGCAGAATAAAATTGCATATCCCGTTCCGGAGAGCCTGGACGTAATCTTCTTCCGCGCTCAAAAAGTTGACATTGTCCTGATTGGAGAAGCGTTCTCCCGTGGCATCACGGTAAAACGTGGAAATGGGGAAGGAACTTTCCGGCCAGATTACCCAGGCCGGCATATCCAGGGAGGCTTCCGCGCCGTCTTTGACCGCCTGTTCCAGAGCGCGGTTTTGAAGATCCAGCATTCCCTGTTCCGTCATGTCCAGCAAAACCCGGTAAATGTTCCTCCGGTTGGCCGGGTCCCATTTTTCCTTCTGGCTCAGATTCAGCTGCACGGCCATGACGGGAACGGTAAGCCTGCCGTTTCCCGTAACCGCGGCAGACTGGGGGGAGTAGCGGGCCGTCCAGCACACGCCAGTGACAAACATGGTTAAAAGAACCGCCACCAGTATGAAAAAATCCCAGGGAACAGTGCGCCTGCCTTCATGGATAATCATGGTTCCGGCCCGGCGGCAAACGCGCCAGAGCCAGACGGAAAAAACGGCCGGAATAAAAGCCAGCGCCGTTACTCCAAGATATTCCGCCCACTGGGCCAGAGGATTGCCGTAAAGGGCCACGCCCAGATTGTTCCAGCCGAAGCCCGGTATCAGCCAGCCCCGCCCCCATTCCAGACATACCCATAAAGCGGCGCCCGCCAGAGCGGCGGAAGCGCTGGGCAGTATGTCGCCCAGGGCCCAGGTTTTCCAGGCGGCCCGGCGTTCCTTTGCCTTCAGCCTCGCATCGGGCAGCGGCCGGGCGTCCGGACGGAAGAACACTCCCATGACCAGAGCCCAGAGGCCGGGAAACAGGCCTCCGTAAAAAATCATCAGGGGAATATAGCCCAGCGTGCTGACTTCATTGACCCACCAGAAGGAAATGCCGTAAAATACTACCCCAAACATCCAGCCATACAGGGCGTATGCCAGCATTCCCCTTTTCCCCTCCCGCCTGCGGCCGTACCACAGGGCTGTCAGCAGAGGCAGGAACCCTATCCATACGCACCCGCCCCAGTCCACCGGGATAAAGGCGCAGGCCATCAGAATTCCGGAAAAAGCGGCCAGCAGCAGCCCTGCCCACACGGGCAGGAGACGAGGGAGGGAAGCAGGTGGGATATTCATCGTGAAAAGCCTTTTATTCCGGGAACGGGAATGCCGCCATTGTCCCCCATGCTGACTCATTCCTGCAACAAAAAAGATTGCAAAATTTACTCAAATGCGGAAATAGTGGGCGCAGTTCATACAACCCATCATACACAATGGCAGATATCGACGAAAAAACACCTCTAAACGTCCCCGGGAAATTTTACGTGGACAGTTCCTGCATTGACTGCGACCTTTGCCGCGAAACGGCTCCGGAAAACTTTGGACGGGATGACGATGAAGGAGTATCCTATGTCAAGAAGCAGCCGGACAACGACGAAGAGCTGAGCGCCTGTGAGGAAGCCCTGGAAGGCTGCCCCGTGGAAGCGATTGGCAACGACGGCGAATAATATTCTCCATATATTATTTTAATCGCCCGGGGCTGTTGGCATTCAACGCTCCGGGCTTTTATTTTCCCCCATGTCCTCCCCCTGGTTTCCCTACACGCCGGACAGAGACCGTCCGGATCCCCACGCCTCCCCCGTCCGGTATGATTATCTTTCCCGTGACGAACAGGAGGTGAGGCAGGCGCTGGCGGACTGGTTCCAGATATCCCCCGCCACCAGTGAAACACGTAACCTCCATACGGCGGAATCCCTGCTGGGGGATATTCTGTCCAAGCTTCCCCTGGACGGCGACGGGATGGATCCCGAATTGCTCCGGGCAGGATGGCTGAAAGCTGCGGGGCCATTCCTGGGCCAGCAATCCAACCTTCTTTCCATTGTCAAGGGAGTGGCCACCATCCAGGTGCTTCAACCAGCCATGCGCTACCATCTCCAGCAGTGGCAGGGAGCCCTGCTGGGAAAACTGAAGGACCAGTTCGGCAAAGACGCCGTTCATTCCATCCGCATACGGATAGGATAATTTTATACTGCGTAAAATGTTTTCTTTTGCAATTTCTCTGTTTCCTTGAAAGATCATTCATCATTCACGTGTAACATTTGCCATGCGATTATCCCTTTCCGCGCCTTTGCTGGCTTCCGGCCTGATGCTTTGTTTTACCTCCTCCCATGGAGACTGGACATCCCCGCACCCTCTCCAGCAGGAAAAAGCCGCTCCGGTCCCACTGATTCCCTTCCCGTCCCAGGTGGACTGGAAAACGGGAACATGCCCTAAAAAGGCTCCCGTTTCCGTGAAAAAAAACGCGTCCCTGTCCAAGACGCTGGGCAAGGAAGGGTATGAACTGCGGATCCGCCCCAACGGCATTCTGATTACGGCCGCTGACGATGCGGGCGTTTTTTATGCCCGCAGAACGCTGGACCAGCTGGGAGCCAGGGGAGATTACCCGTGCTGCGACATCCAGGACAGCCCCGCGTTCGCCATCCGGTGCTTCATGCATGACGCAGGCCGCCATTTCCGGCCTGTTGAAACACTCAAGGCGGATATTGATGAAATGGCCCGGCTGAAAATAAACGCTTTTCACTGGCATCTGACTGATTACCCCGCATGGCGCATCCAGTGCAAAAAGTATCCTGTTTTGAATGATCCTTCCAAGAGGATTCAGGGACGGGACGTTAACGGCACCTACTCCTACGACCAGATACGGGACTTATTCCGCTACGCCAGGGAGCGCCATGTCCAGATTATTCCGGAAATCGATATGCCTGGGCACAGCACCTATTTTAAAAACTGCTTTGGCTTCCCGATGCATGATCCCAGAGGCATCAACATTCTGGAAGAACTGCTGGAAGAATTTTGCAGGGAAATTCCGGCGGAAATGTCTCCCTACCTTCATATAGGAGCGGATGAAATCCGCATTCCCAACGGAAAGCAGTTTGCGGATCGGATGGCGGCCAAGGTCAAATCCCTGGGGCGGCAGCCCATCCAATGGGCGGGCAACAATGACCTGCCTGTGTCCGGAGACAGTTATGCCCAGCTGTGGAATGACGAAAATTCCGTAGGCCTGCCGGATCCAGCCAGGCAGAAGAATCCCTATTTCGACTCCACGGCAGGATACGTCAATTCCTTTGATCCCGGCATTCTGGTGCGCAGGAATTTCTTCCGCCAGCCCTGCGGAACGGCCAGGGGAAACAACCATTCCCTGGGCGTCATTCAGTGTCTATGGCCGGATACCCGGGTGGAGAACAAAAAAAACATTCCTGTCCAGAGTCCCCAGTGGCCTGCCATGTTCGCCATGGCGGAACGCAGTTGGAAAGGAATTCCAGAGGACGGTTCCCGTTTTGCCGGCAGTCTGCCGGAAAAGAACACGGAGGCTTATCAGGCCTTCTCTCTGTTTGAAAAACGCATGGAAGCCCTGGCCGGAAGCAGGCCTTTCCCTTACTGGAGGGATTCTTTCGTGGAATGGACGGTATTCGGCCCCGTTCCGCAGGACAGGCAGGAAGAAGTAAGAAATAACCTGCTGGCGGGCAAATCTCCCGCAGGATTGTCTTCCATCCAGACGCGCGGAGGCAATTTGTATTTCCGTACCCGTGCGGGTGCGGAGGGTCTATTTTCCAAGACAAAACCGGGGAATACGGTCTGGGCGGAGACGACGTTTCACTCACCCGTGGAGGGCACCATGCACGCTATGGTGGGGTTTGACGCTCCGGCCCGTTCCACACGGCGCTGTTCCGGAGTACCGGCTGCCGGGGAATGGTCCCAGTGCGGCACCAGAATATGGGTAAACGGCAAGGAAATGAAAAATCCCCAGACTTACAAACTGGCAGGCCAGCGGCGTTACGAAAAGCATACATGGAATTCGCCCGCAAATGAAATACCCTTTGACAACGAGGAATTCTGGTGGGCCCGGCCTCCTGTTCCCTTTCAAGTGAAGGCCGGGGAAAACAAAATCCTGATAGAACAACCGTACACAGGAGAATTCCAGTCGTGGGGAGTCAGCTTCATTCCGGTGAAAAAAGCGGGAGACCGCTGGATTGCCGACCCAAGCTATTATGCCAAACCCAGGAGAGAGAAACAGGATGACGTCTCTCCGGTGCCATCAAAGTAAGCGACAAGGAACACTCCCGGCGGAGCTTTCCGTCCGTTGTTCCAAAGGTCATTTTCCCCCGCTCATCAGGACGAGGGAACAGGGGAAACAGCGTTTGAGGAATACGTAAACGCTCCGCGCCATCATGTAAACCGCGGGAACCAGGCACCACCACGCCCAGGCAGGCCAGGGGGAGGGGAAACAGCTCTCTACGCCCATCAGGACTATCAGAACAAAAATATGGGAACAATACACGAAAAAGCTGCCGGACGCCCACCGGGCCAGCTTTTCCGACCAGCCGGGGCTGACGGCTTTTACAATAATTCCGAAGCTGAGGAAGGCCAGAACGATCAATCCGGAAAAAGAGCCGTCCGCAATCAGGAAAGAGTCCGTACTGCTTGCCCAGACAAGAACCACGGAGGCTAAAAGAATGGAACCATGCACGGCAAGGGGCATGTTGCCCCAGCGGTTCAGACAGCCCGGTGCGGCAGACGCCAGCATAACGCCGAGCGCAAAATCACCAAACATGTACGGACTGGGCCATGCCAGGGAGTCGTCCCACCGGTGCAGAAACAGGCAAAACAGGCCAAAGGCGTAAAGAGCTGGACGGAAACGAGAGAGCAAAAACGCAGCCAGGGTAAACATCATCAAGTCTCTCAGGAACCACATCGGGGTCAGCATGGGACATGTTCCCAGCCCAAACACGGAAGCCAGCGAACCAGGGGAAAGAGGCATGCCCGCCGCCAGCCAATAGGCCGCGCACCAGAAAAGATAAGGCCGCAGCAAAACCAGCAGGCGGCGGGCCGCCCACGTTCCGGCCCCCTGTTCATCAAGGCCGGAGGCGGAAAAATACCCCGCCAGCAGGAAAAACGTCGCCAGCGCCGGACCAATCAGCCATTGGTTGGGAGGAAACCCCATGGAAGGAACGTGCTGCATGATAACCACCAGCGTCGCCAGCAGCCGAGCAATCTCCACCCAAGGCAAACGAGGGTGAATTTCTTTACCGGACGCAGGGGAGACGGTCATGACAGCCCCATTCTGGATGATTGTTTTAAAAAAGCACTATTTTTTATTGATTTTATAGACGAAAAGCGGCCTTATCAGGCCTTCACAGGCATCGTATTATGGGAAATACCTGAAAATGATTTTTTTCTCATATTTTCATTTACGGCTTTATATTTCCATATGGGAAACAGCATTTCTTTCTGCACGCATTCCGAGCGCAGAGGCTGCATCAATACACGCTCCCGCACTGGATATTCCCGGATTTTGCCGAAACAGCTGCTGCCACACCACCTGCATTGATAAATGGTGAAATGCATCTGCCATATTGCAGGTTCTCCCGAATGGTTCTCCCTTTGCAATTCCGTATTTTCCATTCATCAATGCCGTATGTCGCGAACGCCTCCCCTTCCCTGCCCGATGGTTCGTAAAATCATCAGCGGCTCCTTTGGGGAATCAGGGCTGAAGCTGCCGCAAGGACCTGAAGGCCCACAAAGAGGAAAAACCAGAACCAGCCACCTTCCACAAAACCGTAGGAGTGCAGGCCAATCCCCATGAGGTTGACACCGAACCACCCCCAGGCTGCCACGATATTTCCGAGCGAGGCAAGAACGAGGAAGCCTTGACAGGAACAGACGTGTAAAAGGCGGGCATGGAGGGTGCAGGAGCACCAAAGGAGTGTCATTAAGGCACCGTTTTCTTTAGGGTCCCATCCCCAAAACCGTCCCCAGCTCATGTCAGCCCAGATGCCGCCGAGCATTGTCCCCAGAAAACAAAAGAAGAGCGCCACGAGAAGGATGCGATAGACTCCGCAGGACCCGGCTTTCAGCCCCTTTTCACCCTGTCCGAAGCCGAAGAAACGGGCCACCAGATGATATGAGGCTAAAAACCCGGCAAAAAAAACACTTCCGTAGCCTATCATGATGGTCATTACGTGCATGGTGAGCCAGAAATTCGAATTGAGAACGGCACGCATCATGCCCATGGTATCGCCGCTGTAGGGCAAATTCATGGCTACCAGCAGTGAGAGAAGGCCAGAAGCGCAGGCGACCGCGGCAACAGGAAGCTGACGGCGGAGAATATAAAGCGTCCCGCCGAATAATGAGGCTACCACGCCCGCAAAGACGACCGAGGAATACAAATTGGTAACCGGGGGGCGCGATTGAATGTACATGCGGGCCGCAATGCCGAATAAATGCCATAATACCGCCATACACAGGAAGACCGTCGCAAAATGCAGCAATGCCTTCCGCCGCTTGAGAAACAGAGAGACTACGAAACAAACCAACGACATGCCGTAGAGAAGGAAGCCTCCAAAGAAGGGTTCGAGAGCATTGATGCAATGTTCGAAATGCAGTTTGAAAGAATCCATGGGCAGTATTGACTCCAATTCCCCGGAAAGTTGACGCAGAGTCTCTGCAGCAGTAGATTCATCTCCGGCAGCATAGGCATCGCAGGCTGCGGCATAGGCTTTCAGGGCGGTCCGCCCGGCGGGACTGAGATTTTTTTCGAGCAGAGCAGCAGCCGGAGTCAGGTAGCTTCCCTCATGTGGGATTACTCGCAGGGCCACATTCGGGTCCGCTTCTTCTACCTGCACAAGAGCCTGGAGGAATTGAAAATAGCGATTGGCACGGTAGAGCCGGTCAAGCGAGGGATGGCGTTTTTCGCGTTCAGCGGCTTCAAGCTCTGCTGAAGCTTCAACCATAGCTTCATGCCATGCATCAAGCGTCCCCAAACAGCCCGATGTCCCCTCCAGGCGGAGAGCGAGCGCAACGCCGGCCTGCTCATAAACGGCGAGTGCGCCCAGTACGGCTTCCGCGGCATGGGCCTGATGAGAATTGCCCCGCAGAGAGCCGCGCAGCAGGCCAGCCTTCTCAACTGCATCGGCATAGGAAAAATAAACTCGTCCTGCCTTCAGGCATGGCAGCGCTCCGGGTGAGGGCGCCCCTATGCCGTCAAATGAGGAAAAAGAATCCCCCAACCTCTGAAACAGAGGCGATAATGCAATCACAAGAGCAACGAAAAACGCCGTAAATAAAATAATTTTACACTGCATGTTTTTTTCGGGCACGCAGGGTTGAGAGAAAAATCAGCAGCATGCCCGCAAATACGCCGGGCACCGATATCCACGGAAAAAAGCGCACCGGATTACGTACGGCTGTGATTACACTCGTGCGGCCCCCATTGGCGTAACTGTTCTGGTAAAAAATCCAGCCTCCAAAGTAGACCGGAGCATTCATGCGAATAACCGTTTCCGTGCTTTCCCCGCCGCGCATGAAGCAAACCTCGCTTGAAAAGCTACTGGGGATATCGCTTCCCGTCCATGTCCGGGCATCAAATTTTTTCAGCTTTACTGAAAAACCAAGGGGGATACTTTTCCTTCCATTCCCTCCGCCTGCCAGTATTTCGTGTGAGATCTCACCTGCATCCAGAACGAGTATTCCCTCCGTACGCAGAAAATACTGCAACGCCCCCGCCAAAATCAGCACTACCAGAAAGGCATGCGTGAGGCTCACGCCCACGCCGCGCAGTGTGAAGCGCGCACGCCGGAAAACAGACGCCGAAATATTCAGTACGGCCAATGCCCCTACGCCGGCGCCGCCAATCAGAGGAATCATCCCGAAGGAAAGGCAGCCCCAGCTTTCAAAATACCTGGCCTGCACAGCGGAAACACCGATAGACCGCGCCTCAAGAGTGCCGAGAAAAATGAGCAACACGGCATAAGCCATCAGCGCGCACGCGAGACGGGGAGATGCCATCCATTGCAAAATTATCTTCATCAGCAGATCCTGAATGAAAAAGGGCCGCACGCCTCTGCCGCTCCAGCCGGGAAACGGAAGCATAGGGTCGTGCGGCCTGCTTCGTGATGAATAAGGACGGAATAATTATTTTTTGTCCGTGAAGGCAGCTTCCACTTCAGAGATCATCTTGTTCAGAGAAATGATGCCGCCGCCGGAAAGATACCATACCTGCGGGTCAAGCAGGATGATGGCGCCGTTTTTAGCCGCCTTCGTTTTGTTCACAAGCACATTGTTGAGGACATTCGGATTTTTGGCCGAACGGCCGATAGCAACCGAACGGTCCACCACAAAGATGATATCGGGATTGAGCATGGCAACGTATTCATAAGTCACCTGCTGCCCATGAACCCCCACCTTGATGTTTTTATCGGCCTGGGCCACCCCCAGGGCATCGTGCACCAACCCGAAGCGGGAACCCGAACCGTAAGCGCTTACCTTGCCGTCGTTCGTGAGGAGAACGAGAGCTTTCTTGCCGCTGGCCTGGGCCTTGTCTTTCGTACGGGTTACGGCTTCATCAATGTTTTTGACGGCTTCGGCTGCCTTTTCGGGCACGCCGAACACATCACCCAGAAGCCTGATGTTTTTCTTGGCTTCCCCCAGCTGCTCCTTGGCCAGAATATCGACCAGGTAAACGGGGGCGATGGAGGAAAGTTTCTGATAATAATCCTGCTGACGGCCTGAAATAATAATCAAGTCCGGCTTGAACGCATTGATGGTTTCAATATTGAATTCCTTGACCGTTCCAAGATCCGTATATTGTTCTCCGGAGAATTTGGAGAGGTAAGGAGGAAGGAATTTTTTGGGTAAAGCCAGCGCGGGAGTGACGCCCAGTTCGCTGATGGTCTCAAGCGAACCGTAGTCCAGCACGGCGACACGTTTCGGATTGACCGGAAGCTCGACCGTGCCCAGCGTGTGCGTGGCGGTGATCGTTTTGGCTTCATCTGCCGCGGCCATGGAAAGACCGGGAAGAATCAATGCGGCCAGAAATGCGGTGATTGTTGTTCTCATATTATTTGTTATTGTTTGTTGTTTTGGGAATTTAAGGAAATTCTATTCATAGTATACGCATATCTTTTTATCACCATAGGGTTCTATGGCGATATCCATACCGTAAATATCACGCAGCACATCTGTCCGGATGATATCTTCTGTCGGCCCTTGATGGCACAGGACTCCGTCCCTGAATGCCACCACGTAATCCGCATAGAAAGAGACAAAGTTAATATCATGAATTACGATGCAGATCGTCTTGCCCTGCTCCCGCACCAGGGAACGCAGCAGTTTCATAATGCGCGCCGCACGATGCATATCAAGGTTGTTCAAAGGTTCATCGAGAAAGATGTACTTCGTGTCCTGTGCAATGGCCATGGCAATATAGGCCATCTGCCGCTGGCCGCCCGAAAGTTCATCAAGGTAGCAATGGCGCAAATCGGCAATCTCGGTAAGTTCCAAAGCCTTTTCGATTTGCAGAGAATCCTGATTTTCCAGGCGGCCGCGGGAATGAGGGAAACGTCCGAAGCGAACCAGTTCCTCGACCGTGAGCCGCGCCGGAGTATGGAGGGTTTGCCCCAGGATGGTGAGGGTTTTGGCTAGCTCCCGGGAATCCCATTTCCTGAGTTCCCTGCCATCAATGGATACAGAGCCTTCTGTGGGTTCCAGAAGGCGGCTGATAATGTTGAGCATCGTGCTCTTTCCGGCGCCATTGCTGCCGATAAAGGCCACCATCCGATCAGAGGGAAGCCTCGTGCTGACGTGCCTGAGCACGAAGGTTTCACGGTATTTTTTGGAAATGTCTCGTATCTCAATCATATACGTTTAATTTTCATGATCAGGTAGATAAAGTAAACCCCGCCAACGAAATTGATGATTACGCTCAGGGGCACGGAGAAGTTGAGCCACCGTTCGGTAAGCAGCATGCCGAAAGTCAATGCAGCTACGCCCACGAGAGCCGTGCCGGGCATGAGGACAATGTGGCGGTAGGTCGGGAATATGAAGCGGGCAATGCTCACGATGAGAATGCCCAGGAAAGTCACCGGCCCTACGAGCACCGTCGAGGCCGAGGCCAGAATAGAGACGATCATCAGGGAGCGCAGCACCACCCATTTGTAGTTCACGCCCAGCGTAATGGCCGTGGAGCGGCCCAGCGTAAGCACGTCGAGCTTCCTGAGGTCGCAAACCAGCCAGATGACCGTCGCGGCGATCACAAGCCCCGCCGTAAACAGCAGTTCTTCATTGATGCGATTGAAACTGGCGAAAAGACGCCCCTCAAGTATGGCAAATTCACTCGGATCTATCAGCACCTGCATGAAGTTCGACAAGCCTCCGAAGGTTATGCCGAAGATCATGCCTACCAACACCACAAAATAAATATTGCCGCCATTCTGTCCACGGAACATGTAGAAAAAAATACCCGTAGATACGCAGACCATCAGCAACAGGGCTCCCATGAAACAGAGCGGGCTCTGCATGGTCGTCAACTGTGTGCTGCCCACGAAGTAGAGCACGAGCGTCTGCAGTAATACGTAGAGGTTATCCAGCCCCATTACGCTGGGCGTGAGGATATAGTTGGTTGTAATCGTCTGGAAGACGACTGAAGACAGCCCCACGGCCGTTCCTACCAGCACAAGCGCAATAACAATAGGAATGCGGCGGGCCATGTTAAAGTCCCACGTTTCGGGGGTCATCCCCTGAAAGACATATACGAGTGCCAGCCCCACGCAGAGCAGACCCAGAATCAGGAAGGCCGGGAACGCGCGACGCCGGCCGGCAGCATTGCGGAAGGCATCATCTTTTTGATGTTGAATGGAATCAGGCATACGTTTTTCTATGGAAGAGCATGACCAGAAATACAGCACCGCCGACCACGCTCAGGATAACGCCGATGGGGATTTCGAAGGGGGCGATAAGCATGCGCCCTGCCACGTCGCAAACAAGAACAAGCATGGCCCCCAGCCAAGCCGTATCAAACAAGATTTTCTTCACGGCATCCCCCCGGAAAATGCTCACGATATTGGGCACGATCAATCCGATGAAGGGGAGGTAGCCTACCTCCACAATCGTGATTGAGCTGATGATGGATACTATCACCAGTCCCATGCGCATGATGCTTGCGTGGTTCAGCCCCAACGCCACCGCGGCATCGCGCCCCATGCCGGCAATCGTAAAGAGATCGGCATAAACATAGGCCAGCAGCATCAACGGGATGCTGGCATAGAGCAATTCATAATTACCCTCAATGACAAGGGAGAAACTCCCCTGCAGCCATGACGCCATATTCTGTACAATATCAAACTGGTAGGCATAAAAAACGGCTCCGGCATTCACCACGCCGCCCAGCATGATGCCTATCAGGGGCACCAGAATGACATTCTGGTGCCGCACACGCGCAATCACCGCCAGAAAGCATGAGGTGCCTATCAGAGAAATCACAAAGGCGGCCCCCACGCGCCAAATGGGAGAGGCTCCGGGCAGATAAAGAATGGCGATCATTACCCCAAAGCGGCACCACTCCATCGTGCCTGCCGTAGTCGGCGACACAAAGCGGTTATTGGTGATGCGCTGCATGATCAAGCCGCTGATGGCCAGGCTGCTGCCTACCACGAGAATGCTGCAGAGGCGCGGAATGCGGCTTTGCAGCATGATCTCCCACCAGAACTGCAGCTGCTCGCCATCCATCTGCCACAGGTCGGACAAGGACACTTGAGCCGCCCCGATAAAGAGCGAATAAAAGGCAAGGCCAAGCAGAAAGCTCCACTGAATGATTCTGAATGCCATTTTCTCAGGCTTTCAACACGGCTGCATCAAGTTCCATTTCAAACAACAGATTGTCCCGGCACACATCGGCCTGTATGCCGATGCAGGGCATGATGGCGAGGCCGCGGCGCAGAGCTATTTTTTCGTAGTGAGGGGCATAATCCTTGTCTTTGAAATAGGCTACGGAACGGACGACATCCTTCCAGCCCATGCCGCGTGATTTCAGGATGGCTTCAATCACGTCCAGCGAAAGCTCTGTTTGTTTGTCGATATCGCCGAGATGTACGGATTCTCCGCCAGGGGAAATGCTGGCCGTGCCGGAGACGATGATTTGCCGGAAGAGAGGGTGGTCCACTTCTACCGCACGGCTGAATGAGCTGCGGTAATCCTGAGCCGAACATTGCAGAGGCGAAGGGATATCTTTTACTGTCACACGGTCGCCCTTAGGCCGAATGGCAAATACGCGGGCCGACAAGGCCGCATTTTCCCGATTGCCGGAACCAATCCCCGTACTGGCCGGAACCAGACGATCAAACACGCCGCGGCTTTCAAAAAATGTGTCGCGGGCGCGGTTGAACTCTTCATACCAGTCCAGCAGGCGGTTATTGTAAAACCATGTGCGGACCACATGGGAAAAATCCATACCGGCCCGGTTCAGCGCTTCTTCCATCTGCCGGAATACATCCAATGTCTGCTCGGTTCGTCCGGCTGTCCGGTCACGGGGCGACAAACCGCCCAAAACGGCATACTCGGCATATTCATCCTCATAAAAAACGCCGGCGGAGCGGCCATTGAACTCAATCTCCCGGGCATTTACCCCCTCCACCGCGCAAATTTGCATGCCTCGATAGAAGGATGCGCCCGTTTTCGTACCCAAAAAGGCAGTCATCCCCGCCCCGGGCACCGGGGAGATATCCAGATCAGCGCTGCCATACACTTCCGGGCCAATCCACCGGAGACCGTTTTTTTCAGCTTTTTGGAGTAATTCGGCATGCTCGGCCAACTGCCCAGGTTCGCTTCCGGCGAGCGTAACGAATTGCAGAGATGCGCCTTCTCCGCCCAGCGGGAGCGACTTGACGGAAACACCTTTGTTTTTTTCCAAGTTGCAGGTCATGAGTATATTAGTTTTTTTAAAGTGATTTCAGGAATTGAATCAGTTGGCCGCGCTCTTTGGCGGAGAGATGGCGGAACATTTCACGGGAGAATTCGCTTTCGCCGAAATGCCACAGGATAGCCTCTTCAAAGTCGCGGGCGCGCAGGTCATGGAACATATCGGTATGGTTGGCGGTTTTGTGCATCAGCCCCCTTCCCCAAAGGGGCGGCGTACGCCAGAAACGAGAACGTCCGCGGTTGATTTCCCCCATATCGTGACGCAGCATATCCGTATAGGGGCGGATGGTCTGGTTTGCATAACCGGGAAGCGGCTTATATTCCCCCGTTGTCCATTCAGGCTTATGGCAACCGGTACATCCCAGTTTATTGAAGAGTTCCTGTCCGCGGCGCACGTCAGGCTTGTCCAGGTTGCGGGCGGCAGGCACGGCCAGCCCGCGATGCCAGACCATGAAATCTTCATACTGCTGCATTGAGAGTTCCTCTTCCTGCGGGCCTTCAAGACCGCTTACATCAATGCCAAGTTCCTTCTGTTTTTCGAGCCATTCGGGCGTCATGTAGATGTTCGGACGGTTTTTGCGCGTTACATTCGTCACGTTCCAAAGCGCATTGGCGCCAGGACCGTTTTCCAGTGTGGCGCGCGAGCAGTCCCACGTGAACTTGCCGAGGCGCCGGGTGCCGTCGGGCTCGTCAATCCATTTGCCAGGAATCCCCTTCACCGGGCCTGTCATGCTCTGCTGGCGCCTGTATTCGGCAATAATATCCTCGTCACGGATGGCATCAAGCAGCCCCGTTCCGTAAATGCCGATTGTTGATTCGATTGACACGCGGTAATCGGACGGAAGCGGAAGCAACGGCTCAATCACATCTGCCGTGGGATAAGTCAACGTGCCCTCCGTCGGCTTGCCCGCATTGTAGGGCGTTCCGTCCGGATATTTGTTTCCGTACTGGTCAACAAAATCATGCCATTCTATTTTCACACCCTTGGCATAAGGCACAAAAGGAGGAACCGCTTTCGTCTGCAGCATGCCCGTGTACCCCTTAACCGGGGCGCCATCGGGATTATGTACAAAGGCCAGATAACCGTTGCCGTACTGCCTGTCAAAATTGCCGGTGCGCTGTCCGCGGCCATAACCGGGGTGGCAGGCCAGACAGGATGATTTAATGTAAGTGGGGCCGAGACCGCCGAAGCGATTGCGCTTCACGGGTACGAAGTTCCCTTCAAAAATAATTTCGCCCGCCTTGAAACGATTCGTCAGGCCGGCTTCAGTAATTGCCGGCGATTCCTGCTCAAACGCTTTACTGGTGGCATTAAACACCGTTCCCTTTTCACCGCCCAGATAGTAAGCCGGTCCAGGATCGCCATCTTTCGTCCTGAGCGCGGGGGGCGTGAAATCACGGCCGCGGTTCACATGGCAGCTCACGCATGAAGCTGTCATGTATTCGGCTTTGATATTGTCAAATTTTGATGCACTCCCCTGGGCCGGATTAATCAGTGCGCGCCCGGAAATGCGGGGATGTCCCAAAACGCCGGCATTCCTTGCCGTGTCCGGGATAAAAGATTGTTCAGGAGCCGCATCCCCAGAACCTCCGGAATTCACTATTGCCCAGGCGGCCGCTCCCGTTCCGAGCACCAGGACAGCCGCAGGTTTTGCAAATTGTCGATACTCCATGTGCATTGATGATTGGCAGGCTTTCCAGAAATACGGCCCGTGGTACACGTCTCCGTCAGCCGGCCGACAATATGATATTGCAGCCCAGGGCCTTGCCGACCCTGGGCAATGCGGGTTAAATTACTTCACAAGAAGTTCCTGAACCTTGTCGAGGTTTTCGGAAAGTTCCTTGCAACTGTCGATGATTGCCTTGAGCTGCTCCTTTTTGTCGAGATTTTTCACCAGGGGCCCCTGTATGGCGTCAAGGCTCTTGAATACCTTGGCGATAGAACCTTTCACAGCCTGGTCAACCTTCGCGGACTTGGCGGCTACGAGAGGGGAAATCACATTGTAGGATTTTTCTACGCTCTGTACGTTGTGGCGGGAGTCCACCAGAGAAGTGTAGCTGTAAAGGGATTCACAGTCGGCGGCGTCAGCCGTTTCGTAGGGCTTGCCCACCTTTGAATCGGCTATTTCGTCAATAATGTCCTTGCTGCCGCCGATGATTTCATCAAGCACTTCCGAGTTTGACTCGTAGCGGCTGCCTGCCTGGCCAGCTTTTTTGAATTCCCCCGCATAGGACTTGCCGGGTTCTATTTCAGCTTCTTCAAGAATCTTGGCCTTCTCTTCGCTGATCTTGTCAGAACCCGCCCACCAGGCTTCAAGCGTGATAGCATCCTCAGCAATCACCTCGGCCACAGCGGCAAGGTAGGAAAGCTGTCCGGAGGTCAGATCGGCGGCCTTGCGGGGCTGCCCATCTCGGAACAGCAGGTATTCGGCAGCATGGAAACCGCGCGTTTCCGCGCCGAGGGAATTGCGTACGTAGGCGGCGTCAATCGTTACGCTCTTGCTGTCCGCGTTTTTGGCGACGGCATCAAGGTTCGTGGTATCCAGGGGCCAGGAGTCCAGCTTCGGGTCAAGGTTGGCGAAAGCAGCCGGGCCAAAGAGGAAGGATTCCGAAAGTTCCCACGGCACGCGCGTTTCAAGAAGAAGCTTCCCTGCTTCAGCAACCTTGGCATCGGTAGGAGCAGCCTTCAGCTCTTTAGCGGCCTTGGCGAATTTGAGAGCGTTATCACTCATCATCTTGTAGGTGGGAATGACAAGCTCATCCGCGTAGGCGGCAATCGCCGCGCTCGTTTTATCCACCTTGGGGGAAGCGGCCTTGGCCGCCTGAGCCTGGCTACCGAAAGCCAGGATTGTACTTCCGGCGCAAAAGCCGGCCAACAACATGCGTTTGTATGCGTTCATGGTTTTTTATTGATAATGAAAACATCCGTATCCTCCTCAGGGAGGCATCTTCCAATCCGGCAGGATTTCATGGCGTATCCGCCATTTTTTCCCGCCGGAGCGGAAAATAATAATCCGGCCAAACGATGTCAATTAAAAATTAGTCTAAACTAACTTTGCAACAAAAAGTCCCCCTTGTGACCGCATGCCGGAACATCGGCATGTTATTGATTCGGAAATATTTTCTGTTTCCGAATGCGCCCCGGAGCCGCCTTTTACCAAATTCCGAGTTTATCCGCGATAAGGCTCCTTACCTCGCCAAAAGATTTCACTGCGGGCGGATTTTCCGTATGGCCCCCAAGAAACTTCTCCATCCAGATCATATGGTACCAGCGGCCGAATTTGTATCCGCACCGATGAAATTTCCCTGCGAATTGATACCCCAAACGTTTATGGAACTGGACACTGTCCCGTGTAAGATAGGGGTCTTCAGCTTCACAGGGATAAGCAATGCACGCATTTAAATTCAAAATATTCTGCATGGAGAGAATCTTTTCCAGAGCTGCATACAGTTCCCTTCCCGTTCCCATTTTTTTCATGTCTTCCCGCACGTATACCGTCGTTTCCACAGCCCAGCGATACGCTGCGCGGTCCTTGAACACTCCTGCATAGGCATAACCGGAAATATCCCCTGCCCTTTCCGCAACCAAATAGGGGTATTTTTCCAGTACGTGATCTATTCTTTTCTCAAACTCCGTTACTGCTGGCACTTCATATTCAAACGTGACAGCTGTCTTTTCCACATACGGAGCGTAAATTTCCAGCAGCTTGGCCGCATCCCGCCTCGTTGCAATTCTGATTCTGTTGCTTTTCATTTCGGTTGACCGTGCTGAGCCCCTGAGCCGGAAGCGCTGCCGATCATTCTAATATTTCACAAGCGATTGTCAATTTGAGGCCGCCCAAACACCCGCCATTTCCGGGAAATATCATCCGCCGCATGTTTTCCGCCGTTCCCGTTCATGAACGGGAAGAAACGGGGTCAATATTCATTTCAAAAGCAGAGTAAAAACCGCATTTTTTACCTTGTCCGGTTTCCCGTGTCCATTTATGGAAAGCCCTCCCGAAAAAGTGAAAAAAGGCCGGAGTCCATAGAGAATCCGGCCTTTTGGAAAGGATAGGATGCCACTTCGCGGCAAAATCCGTCTCAGGAGTAAAAACCGATGTCCGGTTCCCGGTCCCGCCGCCTGCGTTTAAAATACGGATTGCGGTAGCGGTGGATGCATTTTCCGGAACTCCCAGGGGTATAATGAAGAGGGGCCGCCTCCTTGACGGCTTCACGGCTCAATATCTCCACAAAATCCTTCAAGGACATTTCCAAATCTGCATCGTGGCATGCCAGCGCGGCGGACAGGCGCACTTTGCCGTTGTCATAGTCCACATACATGGCGAACAGCGTGGTCTGGTAAAGGTGCCACGGTTCCCCGCCCATTTTTCCGGACTGGTGTTGGCTGATGGCCTCCAACAGCCACGTCAGCGCATGTTCCAGTTCCAGATTGTCCAGAACATCCCGTATAAGAGATGTTTCGCGGCCGAAAACGGCCACGCTTTCCTGTTGTCTTGCCCTGTTGATTTTCATGTCTTGGTTCTCCTTTCCGGTTTCCCTTGTTAAGCAGGACGGCGGATAATTCTGCCGCTCCAATTGTTTTAGACACTTTTTTTCAACAGGTTGTTCAATCTGAATTCTCAACTGTGTCAGCCATGACCACTTTCCCAATGTACGGGAGTTCCCGGTAATGCCCATCCAGGTCCATTCCAAACCCTACCAGGAAATCGTTTCCCTGCGTAAAGGCCACGTAATCAGCCTCAAAAGGCACTTTCCGGCTACAGTGTTTGTCCACGGCTACAGCAGTGAGAACTTCCTTCACCCCTCTTCTTTTCAATTCCCGGCAAACTTCATCCAGCGTAGCGCCCGTATCCAGAACGTCATCCACCACCAGAACAGGCACATCGGGCTGGAAAGCCCCGCAATCCCCCTCCCATACCACGGAACCGGAATTTCTCATTCCGGCATAACTGGAAATCTTGACGGCTTTCACCACAGGCCGGGATTTCAAATGCTTCTCCAACATCGCAGCGAAAGGAAGAGCTCCGTTCAGCAGCAGCAATAAAATATAGGGTTTTCCTGCCATGGCCCTGTCAATGGATGCGGCCAGTTCCCTGACGCGCTCGCAGATGGCATCCTCTGCAATCAAAGGAGTGATGGTGTAAGTCATGGAAATGAAGAATGATAATGTTTCCTGTAAGAAAATCAATCCTTGAAGGAGAATGAACGGAGACAGAACATTCCCGGCCGGACTCCAGCAAATTTTACAAGAAGCAGGATCGGTCTTCACAGCCAGGGGGACATCAGAAAAGCGCTCCCAAGATTGTTTCTCCGCCCCTATCGGCAGAGAATACGGAGGCGCATTTAACGGTGGCTTCCCGCCGGACCGCATGGTAAAGTAAGGCAGAAATGACTGATTCCCCTTCCAAGCGCCTTTTTATTCTGGATGGAATGGCCCTGGCTTACAGAGCCCACTTCGCCTTTTTCTCCAATCCCATCCGCAATTCCAAGGGAGTCAATACTTCCGCCGTGTACGGCTTCGCCAATACGCTGCTGGGCATTCTGGAGCACGAACGCCCCACGCATATCGCGGCCTGTTTCGACACTTCCGTCCCTACGGCGCGCCATAAGCTTTACCCTGCCTATAAAGCCAACCGGGAATCCATGCCGGAAGAGTTGAGCTTACAAATGCCCCTGATTTTCAGATTGCTGGAGGCCATGAATATTCCCATTCTGCGTTATGAGGGTTATGAGGCGGACGATACGATAGGCACGCTGGCGCGCATTGCGGACGGTACGGAGGGGTTCCAGACCTACATGGTTTCCCAGGACAAGGATCTGGGCCAGCTTATTTCCTCCACCTGCTTTCTGTGGAAACCCGGCAAAAGGGGCAATGACCACGAAGTGATTGACCTGGCAAAGCTCAAGGAGCAATGGGGCATTGAACGTGCGGACCAGGTAGTTGATATTCTGGCCCTGATGGGCGACAGCTCCGACAATATTCCGGGGCTTCCCGGCGTGGGGGAAAAGACGGCCAAACTGTTGATCGGAGAGTTCGGCTCCGTGGAAAACCTGCTGTCTAATACGGATAAGCTGAAAGGGAAGCGCAGGCAGATTGTGGAGGAAAACGGGGCCATGGCGACCCTTTCCAAGCAACTGGCCACCATTGACCGGAACGTTCCCCTGACGGTGACCCTGCCTGAATTGGTTAAAAGAGAACCCAGTCCGGAAGAACTGCTGGCCCTTCTCCAGGAGTTGGAGTTCCGCTCCATGCAGGCCAAGCTGTTCGGGAAAAAAGCGCCGGAGGCCAGAAAATCCCCCCTCCCTGCGGACGATTTGTTTGCTCCCGCCCCGCAGACGGAACAGCCTCCGTTGGTGGAACCCTCCGCCCCCGTTTCGGGAGCACGTCAGAGCGGTTCCGGCCAAATGGACTTGTTTGAGGAACGCCATTTGAAAACGGTAGATGATTTCAGGCACGAGTATATTATTGCGGACACGGAGGAAGCCCGTTCCGCCATGGTTGCCGAGCTGGAAAAGCATGATTCCTGGTGCTTCGACACGGAAACGACGGGCCTGAATCCCCTTACGGACAATCTGCTGGGCGTCGCCTTCTGCGCGGAACCGCACAAGGCATGGTACATGCCTGTCTCCGGCCCGGAGGATCTGGAAGCGGTTAAACCGCTTCTGGAAGGCCCCGCAGAGAAGATAGGGCATCACCTGAAATTTGACCTGGAGGTTTTGAGAGCCAACGGCATTCACGTCAAAGGCCCCTTTTTCGACACATTGCTGGCTCATGCCCTGATCGCTCCGGGCATGAAGCACGGAATGGACGTTCTGGCAGAAAATTTGCTGCAATATTCCACGATTAAACTGAAGGACATTGCTGCTCCGGGAGCAAAAAAACGGGAACTGGACACCAGCGGCGTTCCCGTGGAAGTAATGGGCAAATATTCGGCGGAGGATGCGGATATCACCCTCCAGCTTTCCTCCATCCTGAAAAGGCAGGTCAAGGAAAGCGGCATGGAAAAACTGTTCCGTACCGTGGAACTGCCTCTGCTTCCCGTGCTGGCGGACATGGAGTTTTCCGGCATCCGCGTGCTTCCGGAATCCCTGGAAAAGGCTTCCGTCAAGGTAGGAGCCATCATTGACGGCCTGCGGGAAAGAATTGAAGAAGCCGCAGGCCATCCCCTGAATCTGAATTCCCCCAAACAACTCGGAGATTTCCTGTTCGGAGAACTGGAGCTGGTGAAGAAGCCCAAGAAGACGAAGACGGGCCAGTTCGTGACGGATGAAGACACCCTTTCCGCTCTGGCCCCCCAGCATCCCATTGTAGCGGATATCCTGGCCTACCGGGAGAATATGAAGCTGAAGAGCACGTATCTGGATGCGCTGCCCAAGTATATCTGCCCGCGGGACGGACGCATCCATACCCAATTCCACCAGATGCTGACCGCAACCGGGAGGCTCGCCTCCCAGGATCCCAATCTTCAGAATATTCCGGTAAGGACGGAACAGGGGCGCCTGATCCGCACCGCCTTTGTCCCCGCCTCAGAGGAATACACCATGCTGTCCGCGGATTATTCCCAGATTGAACTGCGCATCATGGCGGCTCTTTCAGGAGACCCCGCCATGTGCGGAGCATTCAGGGAAGGACGGGACATCCATACGGAAACGGCCGCCCGTGTGTACGGCATTCCCCGCGACCAGGTGGACGCCGTTATGCGCCGTGCGGCCAAAACGGTGAATTTCGGCATTATTTACGGCATTTCCGCCTTCGGTCTCTCCCAAAGGCTGGGCTGCCCCCGCGGAGAAGCCGCCACTTTGATTGAAAACTATTTTACCCAGTTCCCCGTAGTTAAATCCTTCATGGAAGACCTGGTTCACAAAGCGGAACAAGCCGGTTACGCGGAAACGCTATTGGGGCGACGGAGGATGATTCCGGAAATCAATTCCGCCAACAAGACCATTAAGTCCGCCGCGGAACGTACTGCCATCAACACGCCCATCCAGGGCACGGCGGCGGATATGATTAAAATAGCCATGATCCATGTGGACAAATTGCTGAAAGGTACCAGATCCCGGCTTATCCTCCAAATTCATGATGAATTGCTGGTGGACCTGCACAGGGATGAGTTGGCTCTCATTCCCAAGATAGAGGAAGCCATGGTCAGCGCGCTGCCCCTGCCCAACGGCGTTCCCATTCTGGTGGAAGCCAGGACGGGAGGCAACTGGCTGGAAGCCCATTAAAAAATATTTTTTCAAAAGACTCCCACGCGTTCCGCATTCCAGAATTCCCGCGCCTTCCCGATGCCGTATTTTCCCTTCCGGCCGTATCGGTTTCCAGTTTGTGGACGAGTTGTCCCTCCAACGGGAAATTTTTGAAAAGAATGATTCCCCCGCGGCAGAAAAATGGGTGGGAAAGGATATCCCTTTGAAAAAATGAATTAAAGAATCAGAGCGTCCCCTGACTGGAATTCCGGAACGGTCACCAGGGCTCTGCCGTCTTTTAACGCCACTACCTGCACCTTGCGTTCCTGCATTCCTGACGGCGTTTTTACCTGGATGGAGCTGCCGTCCCTGACGGCGGAAGCGGGAATCCACGCGGAAACGGGAACTTGAACGTTGATGGCTACTTGAAGAGCCATATTGACGGGAGCCACTTGCCACTCGGAAACATGGGAGGCATTCGGCTCCAGGGAGGCAATCAACACGGCGGAATTGCTTTTGGAATCCAGCGCCGCATCCACCGCCGTAACGCGGCCCAGCCACTGCAGCCGTTTTCCATTATTCAGCACGCAAGAGGCGGTCAGAGCCGTATTCACCTTGCCCTGCTCATCTCTGGGCAATGCGGAAAATTCTTCCAGCGGAACGGGAATCCGTATCATCCGCTCCTGAAGAGGAATTACTTTCCCCACCGGCTGCCCGGCGACCACGCGGGCACCGGCTCCCACAGAGCATTCCACCACCTGGCAGGTATAGGGAGCTTCCAGCACCGTATCCCGGAGGGCCTGTTCTGCTTCCGCCACATACGCCTCCGCGGCGTTCAGCCTGGCGTTTACGGCTCTGCGCTGCGGCACCCGGAGCACCAGTTCGGATTCCTTTCCGCTTTTGGAGACGGAGCTGTATGTCTTTTTGATGGCTTTCAGGGCTTCCGCCTGCTCCGTAGAAACATCCAGGCGGGCCTGTTCCAGTTCCGCCTGAGCGTTCGCCAGCCGGGCGCGGTATTCAAATTTTTCCAATTCCATCAGGGGGGTTCCCTTCAGGACAATTTCCCCCACATTAAACAGGGGATGCACTTTGTCCACCTTTCCGGAAACGCTGGGAGAAAGCATCGTCAGGTAGGAGGCCTTTACGATGCCGGGCGCGGAAATGGAAAGAGTGTTCGTCTGCAGCCGGAGGGGTGTCTCCGTTCCTGCGGGCGCGCAGCCCCTGTTTCCGGAGGAGGAAAAAGAGACGGACGGCTCCGTCACAATAGCCGTGCCTATCAGAAGCGCCACAATCCCCAGGCCGATGCCTATGGACCAGGACGTTCCCTTTTTTTGAGGGGCCTCGCTCATCAACAGCTCCGGGGGAAACGCGTCCCGTTATTTGGGATATTCCGTCTCCATGATGTGGGAATAGGCCTCCGCCGTTTCCACAGCCACGGTTTCAATATTCTTCATCAACTGGGCAAACTGGGCTTCCGTGAGGTCCATGCCTTCCAGAACGAAGGACTGGCGGTAATAAACATACCCGCTGTTGGGGTCCAGCTGAAAGGCGCCGGCCGTCTGGTCCGCGTTCAGTTCGCTGAGGATAATGCTGACTTCCACACGGCGGTTTTCAGGAACCTTGGCGGCAAAAAGCACGTCAATGACCAGCGTCTCCGGACGTTCAATCATGGTGTACAGGAGGCTCACCGGGGTGAACGTATCACAGGGGACGAATGCGATGCCTGTCTTAATGTTGTGGTCATCAGCGGAAGTGATCCATTCCGTTTCTTCCCCTCTCTTTCTGAGAACGGTGTACACACGGTCCAAAAGGCTGAGATGCTGGTTTTCCATATTGAAAATTGTTTAACAGGGGGTTGCTTGCAAAGGCGCATGCAACGTACGCGCCCGTTTACTGAATTCAAGCTTACTGGCATCCTTCTGATTCGTCAAGCTCTCCTGACGTAAAGAAATTGAAAAAACACGTATGCGGACGGCATAAAAAATACAGACGCCGTCCGAAAGGGCGGCGTCTGGAAAAAACGCGTGCGCCGGAAGTTCCGGCTTTTTTCTGAGGTTCTTTTTACAGGATATCCCCGGGCTGGTAGCCCGCCCCGTCCGGAAACCTGTCCGTCACTTCCTTCACCATGGAGCGGAATGCTTCCACCTGGGCGTCAGCCATGCCCGTAGCGGAGGAATTGGAATCAAAAATGCGCTGAAGGTCCGCCCGGTCTATTCCCAGGCGCCCGTCTTCCGCCAGGCGGTCCAGCAAATTGTTTTCCATGATTTTCCCGGCGCGCAGGTCATTGGAGACAGCCACGGCATGTTCCTTGATCACCTCATGGGCGGTCTCCCGGCCAATGCCGCGCTTGACGGCCTCCATCAGGATGGTGGTTGTCATCAGGAAAGGCAGGTAGCGGCGCAATTCCGCAGCCACCACGGCCTCATACACGCCCATCTGGTTCAACACGGTCAGGAAGGTTTCAAACAGGCCGTCCGCAGCGTAAAAGGAATCAGGCATGACTACGCGGCGCACCACGGAGCAGGAAACGTCCCCTTCATTCCACTGATCCCCGGCCAGCCCGGAAATCATCATCAGGAAGCCTTTCAAAATGACGTGGAAGCCGTTGACGCGCTCGCAGGAGCGGGCGTTCATCTTGTGCGGCATGGCGCTGGAGCCAGTCTGCCCCTTGGCGAACCCCTCCGTGGCCAGTTCATGGCCGGCCATCAGGCGCAGGGTTTTGGCGAAGGAGGAGCAGCCGGAGGTGAGTTCCACCAGCCCGGAAACCACGGAAAAGTCCAGAGAACGCGGATATACCTGCCCCACATTCATCCACTTGGCAGGGATGCCCAGGTGGGCGCACACGCGGTCTTCCAATTCCAGCACGCGGCCGGCATCCTGCCCGAAGAGGGAAAGCTGGTCAAGCTGGGTTCCAACGGCGCCCTTCAGTCCGCGCACGCTGTAACGGTCCATGAGGGAAATCCAGGCCCCCAGGCCGTGCACGATGTCTTCCCCGAACATGGCGACGCGCTTGCCCATGGTCGTGGTCTGCGCGGCTACATTGTGTGTGCGTCCGGCAATGGTCACGTGCTTCCATTGTTCAGCCAGGGCGCTCATGCGGTTCAACACGGCCACGGCCTTGTCCCGGATGATTTGCATGGATTTCCAAATCTGGAGCTGTTCCACATTTTCCGTCAGGTCCCGGGAGGTCATGCCCTTGTGGATATGCTCGCATCCGGCCAGCTCGCAAAATTCTTCTATGCGCGCCTTCACATCGTGGCGCGTCACGCGTTCGCGTGCGTCAATGGAGGGAAGGTTCACCTGGTCTTTCACCCGTTCATAGGCCTCAATCACCCCGTCCGGAATATCCAGCCCCAGATCCTTCTGGGCTTTCATCACGGCAATCCAGAATTCGCGTTCCAGAATGATGCGGCCCTCTGCGGACCAGATGGATTTCATGGCGGCGGAGGCGTACCTTTCAGCCAGGACATTGGGAATCACGCTCATATCAAAATGTGTATATGCGGGGGTTATCAAAAACGGTGAGCCGCCATGATCATGACGGAAGGGAAAAAAGCAAGCACTTTCCCGCAGCTTCACGGATTAGGGACGCCGGGGAATTCCGCCGGCCGGCAAAGCCTCCCTTCCATGCCCCTGGTCCGGCATTGCGCCTCCCCGCCAATAAAAATTTCAAGAACAGGCAAAAATTCTTATTCCCGAATAACGGAATCGCAACACCTCCGCTTACCGCCATGTTCCCTCATTCCTTTGGCGGCGGCTCCAGGCCGTACCGGGCATAACCGGAGACGATTTCCTGAAGGATGGCGGAAATTTTTTCCAGGGAACGGACGGGGACGTATTCATACTTTCCATGGAAGTTGTGGCCTCCGGCGCACAGGTTGGGGCACGGCAGCCCCATGAAGGAGAGGCGGGCTCCGTCCGTGCCTCCGCGCACAGGGACGATTTCCGGCCTCACTCCCACGGCTTCCATGGCCCTGCGGGCATGTTCCACCAGGTGCATGTGCGGAAGTATCTTTTCCTTCATGTTGTAATAGGAATCCGTAATTTCCGCCTTTACCGTCCCCTCCCCGTATTTACGGTTCAGCAGGGCCGCACATTCCTGCATGAATTCCTTCTTGCGCTCAAAGGCCTCCCTGTCATGATCCCTGATGAGGTACTCCGCAGCCGCCCGTTCCACATCTCCCCGGAGTGAATCCAAATGATAAAAGCCCTCGTACCCTTCCGTAAAAGCGGGATTCTGGAACGCGGGCAGCATTCCCTGGAATTCCATGAGAACCAGGCAGGCATTCAACATCCTGCCCTTGGCGCTTCCGGGATGAATGGAAGAGCCCTGCACCGTCACCACTGCGGAAGCCGCATTGAAATTTTCGTATTCAATTTCCCCCAGGGCGCCTCCGTCCACGGTATAGGCGAAATCCGCACCAAATCGCGCCACGTCAAAGGCATCCGTTCCGCGTCCTATTTCCTCATCCGGCGTGAAGGCGATCCGTATCTCGCCGTGAGGCCGTTCGGGGTTCAGCAGGAAGGAGGCTGCCATATCCATGATTTCCGCCACACCGGCCTTGTCGTCCGCGCCAAGCAGGGTAGTTCCATCCGTCACGACCAGGTCCTGGCCCAAATAATCCGTCAGTTCGGGAAAAACGGCGGGGGAAAGCACCATTCCCTGTTCCGGATTGAGCAGGATGTCTCCGCCGTCGTACGAGCGCACGATGCGGGGCTTCACTCCGCTGCCGGAGACTCCCGGAGCCGTATCCACATGGGCCACCCAGCCGATGACGGGAACATTCCCCTCCACGTTGGAAGGGATGGAGGCGTAAACAATTCCGGAATCATCATCCAGTTCCGCCTGCGCTCCCATGTCCTTCAATTCCCCGGCCAACAGCCGGGCCAGCTCCGTCTGGCCGGGGGTGGATGGCACGGTGGCGGAATCCGCGTCCGACTGGGAGCCCACGGAGACATACTTCAAAAAACGGTCTAAAACGGAGATGTTCATGGGAAAAATCAAGGATTGGCAAGAGTCTACCACCCGCCCCCGCGAACACAAGCACAAGACACGGTTTATTCTTGCGATTCAGGACGGTGTGCCGTATGTAAACAAAGCTTCTCCCCATGATGACTCCTCTCCCCCTTGGCATTACCCTTGCTTTGTCCCTGACCTGCGGCTCCATGCCCCTTCTGGCCCAGGGGACGTATATGCCCGGCCCCATGCCCGCCACCTCCGGAACAAAGCAGGATCCAACGGACATGTACCTGGAGGCGTTGAGGCTGGTGACCCAAGCCGCAGGACTGGTGGAAAAACGGGATTATATAGGAGCCATCCGCCTGACGCAGCAGGCGGAAGACAAGTTCGGACGCCTGGCTAAGTCTTATCCCCAATGGCGTCCCAACCTGCTGCAAACGCGCCGCCAGCTCAACAGGGAAAATCTGGACCAGTGGCAGAAGCTGGCCCAGCAGCAGGCCGCCGCCTCTTCTTCATCCGGCCCAGGCCTGGAGATGGAACGCCCGGCCTCCGTGCCGAAGCGCCCCAGGCCAAAACCCAACATAGCCCTCCCTCCCGGCTACAAGGGCGTGGAATTCCCTACCCGTCCCGGAGAATCCCTGATCAAAACCATCCCGTCCCCTTCCGTTTCTCCCGGGGCGGCTCCGGAAGTGGTGGAGAGCAATTACGAACGCATCCGCAGACTGCTGGATAAAACCACCATGGAGAACAAGGCTCTGATCCAGGCTCTCAAGCGCACCCGCCGGGAGCAGGAGGAGATTCTGGCAAAACTGGCCGTGGCATCCGCCGGAGAATCCGTTTACCGGGATGAATTGCTCAAGGTCAAAAAGCAGATGGAGGATGAAAGAAAGACCAGCAACAAGCTTATTCAGACTCTCACCAGGAGAGTGGAGGAACTGGAACAAAATGTCACCTCCCTCAGCCAGGACAAAGCCCGTTATCTGGCGCAGATCGCCGATCTTCAGCTGCAGCTCAAGGAGTACCAGGACAAGCTGGACAAAGTGACGGATGAGAAAAACGCCCTCCAGAAAGACCGGGACCAATTGGCGGCCCTGGTGGAGCTCAACAGCCCGGACAAAACAAAAAACCTGTTGGACCGCAACCTGACGCTGGCGGCCCAGCTCAAGGATGCCCAGGACAAAATCGCCGCTCTGGAAACAGCCAAATCCGATTCCGAAGAACAGCGGAAAGCCAACCTGAAAGCGTTGGAAGAGGCGCGTGAGGAATCCGCAGACCTGAAACAGAAACTGATTGCCATCCGGGATGAAAACATCGGCTACCGCAAACGCATCACAGAGTTGAATACCAAGCTCATCAATGCGGATGTGGAACTGTCCAAGCTGGAGGCCAATCCGGAAAAAAGCCCGCTTCTTCTGGAAGAAAACCAGCTGCTGCGCTCCACCATCGCCAAGCAGCTCCGCATACTTTCCGTGCAGGACCAGAGCCGCTCCCTGCTCATCAGCACTTATAAGCGGCTGCATCAGGAAAATCCGGACACGGCGGAAATAGCCTCCCTGATGGACAATGAAGAAGCCATCAAGCTCACTCCTGCGGAAAAACAAATTGTCAACGCCATTGCCAGGGATAACAATATCAATGTTCCCCTGACGGATCAGCAGAAGGAAAAAATCAACAAGCTGGCGCAGGCCCTCTCTGCGGAACGCGGTAAGGCCGCCCAGCTTGCCCGGGATTTGGAACTGGCGCGCAGCCAGATGAAGACCAAAGCGGACAAATCCGCCAGAAACGACAAGAAACAGGCGGAAGCCCTGGCGCGGACCCAGAAGGCCCTGGAACAGAAAAACATTCAGGTGGAGGAACTCACCCGGCAGATGGAAGAACTGAAAAGCCGTTCCGCCGAACAGGCCCGCCTGGCCGCCATCTCCGCCGGAACCATTACTCCGGACCAGGAAAAAGCGCTGAACCGGAGCATGGAAGCCACGGTACGCCGGAAGCTGGAGGCGGAAGCCCTGGGGCAAGGCGCCGCAGAAGCCTTCGCCAAAAAACGCTATGCCGCCGCGGAACAACTGTACCGGACTTTGCTGGACTTCCAGCCGGCCCACGTTCCAGCCCTGGTCAATCTGGGGACCATTCTGCTTCAGCGCAACAAGGCGGAGGAAGCCATTAAATTTCTCAAAAAAGCCACGGAACTGGACGCCTCCTCCTCCCCCGCATGGTTCATGATGGGGGTGGCCCAATACCGCGCCGGGGAAGACCACCACGCCATCGCCTCCCTGACGGAAACGGTCAGGCTGGATCCGGCCAACGCCCTTGCCCTGCTTTACCTGGGCAACCTGGAAACCAGCGCCGGAAACTATGAAAAAGCGGTTATCCACTTTGAAAACGCCCTGAAAATCCAACCGGAATCACCCGACGCGCATTTCAATTTGGCCTGGACCTATTCCCGGCTGGGCCGCACAGCGCAGGCCCGCAAGAGCTATGACGCAGCCATCCGCAGCGGAGGCCTTCCGGATTCCGACCTGGAACTTGCCATTACCGGAACCACCACCCTGCCCCGCAAAAAGCAGGCTCCGGACCAGAATCCCTCATCCGCCGCAAAAGAGGGAGAAACCCGGCTGGCCGCGGCAATAAGCGATCCGTCAGCCATTCCCCACGAAGCCAATGAAGTGCCTGCTCATGTGGCGGAGGATCCGAATGCGCGGGAAAAGCCTTCCGCCGGTCCCAAACAGGTTGTCGTCAGCCACCGTCCGGAATCCGGGAAAGCCTCTCTGGCCTCCCAAATGAAGGAAACCGCCCCCGCGGCTACATCCGCACAACCTCCGGCAGAAACCGCGACTGCCGCAACGGAAACGCCCAAGCCGGAAAAACAGGAACCTCCGCGCAGGAAAAGCCGTTTCCGAATCGGTTCCTGACGTCATTCTCCTTTTTCCCACTAAATAAAGCCATGTATCACGTTTCCATTTTAGGACTGGGCCTCATTGGCTCACGGATTGCACGCCATATGGCCGGGATGGGCGACACGGTCACCGTCTGGAACAGAACTCCGCGGGAGGATTTTCCGGAAGCGGTTCCTACCCCGGCGGATGCGGCCCGCGCTTCCAAAATTATTCAGCTCTACCTGAAAGACAGGAATGCCTGTCTGGAAGTGTTTGAACAAATGAGGGAGGCCCTGACACCGGAGCATATCATTCTGAACCACTCGACTATTGACCTGGCGACTGTCGGAAAACTCTCCCTGATGAGTTCCTCCATCGGCTGCACGTATGTGGATTGCCCGTTCACCGGCTCCCGTTTGCCCGCGGAAAAAGGGGAACTGGTTTACTACGTTGGAACGGATTCCACCACTCTGGACCGCATACGCCCCGTGCTGGAGCACAGTTCCCGGGACATCCTGCATCTGGGAGGCATTGGAGCCGGCACCGTCGTCAAACTGGTCACCAACATGGTCTCCGCCACCATGGTGCAGAGTTTGAGCGAAGCCCTGGCCATCTCCCAGGCGTACGGCATTTCCCCGGAAATGCTGGGCCAGGCCATTTCCCGGAACGTCATTGCCTCCCCTCTGGCCGCATTGAAGCTGCCCCTGATGGCAAAGCGCGACTTTTCCACTCATTTCTCCCTGGACAACATGAGGAAAGACAGTATTTACGCTCAGGAACTTGCCGCAGAAAAAGGAATCCACCCTCCTATTGCCGCCCTGGTTTCCTCCATCATGGGTAAGCTGTGCCGGGAAGGTCATGCGGAAGAGGATTTCAGCTGTCTGGCGGAACAATTCGACTAACTTTTTCCGCGGATGAAATTCAGGGGAACATGCGTCTTTCTGTTGCCGGCTCTTCTTTTGCTCCCTGCTGTCCGGGGACAGGAACGAAACAGGCCTGGTGATGTTTCTTCTGCGGAAGTACAGCAGACAGAAGAAGCGATATCCGCCCAGGAGGCGGCTTTTATTGACGACGCCACGGATCGTCCTGTATTGCAGGGCAATTCCAATGTGAGTCCCGTTGTTCCTCCTTCCCCTCCGGCAAAAGCCGCCTCCGGAACGGAAGAACAACCCGCCAGACGGCAGCCGTTCACCAGCGTTTCCTCATCCAAGCAATTCCATGTCACCGGGATGGATTCTCTGCTGGCCGGAGCCATAGCTACCCGGGCGGATGCCATACGTACTGCGTTGCTAAAAGTCCTCAAGCAGCCTGACGAATGGAAAAACGGCATCAACATCCGCCTGGTAGGAGAGCCGGGAAGCCCCGTTCCGGCCAACCCCGTCCGCATGCAAACCGTCATTGTGGGGAATGCCCTCTCCTATAGCATTTTCATTCATTTGGGCCACGGCATCAACCAGGACAGTCTGCGCCGCGCCATCGTCTCCACCCTGCTTTATGAAATGATGCTGCGCACGGTGGACCCGGAAGGCCTGCCGGACAAAGTCACTCTGCCCCCATGGCTGATTGCCGGGTTGGAACAGGCTGTTCTTTGGCACAATAATGAAGCTGACCGTGCCATGTATTCCACCCTGTTCCAGCAGTCCGGCATTATGACTCCGGAAGAAATCCTGAATTGCCGGGAACCGGAAAAGGAACTGGATGCGACCTCTTACGCGGCCTATCAAACTTCCTGCGGAGCCCTGGTGCTTTGCCTGCTGAACCAGGAAAACGGGCCGGAAGGCATGAAACAGCTTCTTGATCAGGCCATTCTGGGAAATGACGATCCCGGAAACCTCATCAAACGCCATTTCCCTCAGCTCAGCCTGACTCCCTCATCCCTTCATAAATGGTGGACGCTTCAGCTTTCCCGCATGGCGACTCCTCCCCTGACGGAAACTCTCACGATTATGGAAACGGAACGGCACCTTCAGGAAGCCCTTACCCTGGTCAAGTATGATCCGGATACCCGTACTACCGTCACATTTCCTCTGGATGATCTGGAGCAGGCCCATTCCCTGCCGGATCTGAACAGGCAGCTTTCCAACGTGGCTGGCAGCCTGCTCAACCTCAGCAGGCGTTCCTTTCCTTCATACCGGCCCGTCATTGTGGAATATGCCAAGCTGGTGGCCCTGATGCAAACAGGGAAAGTCAACAGCCGGGAAGCCGTCCCCAAAATCAGCCAGCTTCGGGAAATAAGAAACCTTTCCATGAAAACCGCCCGCCGCGTCCGGGACTATATGGACTGGTATGAAATCAACACGCGGTCCGGAACCGGCAAGACATTCGCTTCCTACGCGGCAGCCGTGAAAATCCTCCGGGAACAGGAACAGCCGGCCAATACGCCTGTTTCCCGCTACCTGGACGACATTGAAAAACTGTACACCCTCCCGGCCAGGGCTCCTGTGCCCTCCCTGCATGGGAAGAATTGAGGGAAGGGAGTTTTGCCGTCCCCGGCAAAAGCACTGCACTTCCGGAAAAAACGTTCTCCCATGCCGGCAATGTTACCTTCACGGCAACACAAAATGCCGATGGGTTCTCCCCGGAAACCGGAAGGAGCGGATATCTGGCGCTATGAAGCAAACTGGTTGCCGGGACAGGCCAAATCGCCGCATCACGTTATGAACCAATAGACCGTTCCCTCCAGCGTTTTGAAGAATTCTCTGCATCTGCGCTCACGCGCATTTTTTCATGTGGTCTTTTTTGATTCAGGAGGATTCAGGGATTGTCTTTCCCAAGATGATTTGCAATCATCGCCCCGAATTATTTTCATATCACTATACAATATGGACACGTCATTGAAACTCCACGGCCTGGTGGCCGCCGTACATACTCCGTTCAAGGCGGATGGTTCTCTGAATCCTTCCAGCGTTGACGCCCAGGCCAAGCTGCTTGCCTCCCATGGCATCAAGCTTGCTTTCATTACCGGCAGTACCGGTGAATCCTCCTCCATGCAGCTTGAAGAACGCAAGGAAATCTATTCCGCCTGGAAGGAAGCCTCCGCCAAGCATGGCGTGGAAGTTATCGCCCATACCGGTTCCAACAGCGTCTGGGACGCCCGGGAACTGGCCGCTTTTGCCCAGGAGTGTGGATTCGTGGCCACCAGTTCCCTTGCTCCCTCCTACTACAAGCCCGGCACTGTCCAGCGCCTGGTGGAATGCTGCGCTTTCGCCGCCTCCGGCGCACCCGACCTGCCCTATTATTACTATGATATCCCCGTTCTGACGGGCGTACGTTTCAACCCGGTGGACTTCATCAAGCTGGCCAAGGAACAGATTCCGAATTTCGCAGGCATCAAATTCACCAATCCGGATCTGGCCCTGTACCAGACCACGCTGAATTACGACGAAACCGTGGACATCCCCTGGGGTGTGGACGAATGGTTTACGGGCGCTCTTTCCGTAGGGGCCAAGGGCGCCGTGGGGAGCTCCTTCAACTTTGCTCCGGCCCTGTACCAGAAACTCATGAAAGCCTTTGCGGAAGGCGACGTGGAAACGGCGCGCGACTGCCAGTGGAAGTCCGTGCAGATGATCAATATCCTGGCCTCCAAAGGGTATATGGGCTGCGCCAAGGCTCTGATGGGCTGGCTGGGCGTTGATCTTGGACCCGCCCGACTTCCGCAGGGCAACCCGACCGCTGATCAGCTGAAGGAACTCCGTTCCGAACTGGAAGGCATCGGCTTCTTCCAGTGGGCTTTAAACTGAACCCCGGAATCTGACCGATATGGCTGCAACTCTTGATATGCCCTCCCTGGGCAAGTTCTACCGCCGCCAGCTTCTGGAAGACGTCCTGCCGTTCTGGTTTCCCCGTGCCTACGACGAAAAAAACGGTGGTCTTTACCACTGTTTTGACGCAGACGGCACACTGGTGGACTCCGACAAATCCGTCTGGGCCCAGGGCCGTATGGCATGGATGCTGCTGACGATGTACAACAGCATCGAAAAGAATCCGGACTGGCTCAAATGGGCGGAAAGCGCTCTGGAATTCCTGAAAACCAAGTGCGTTGACCCAACGGACGGCCGCATGTTCTTTCATGTAGCCGCCGACGGTACCCCCATCCGCAAACGCCGCTACGCCTACAGCGAATCTTTCGCCGCCATCGCCTTTGCAGCGCACGCCAGGGCGACCGGCAGCCGGGATTCCGCCCGTGAAGCCCGCCACTGGTTCGACATCTTCACGGACAACTGCTTCACCCCCGGCAAGATGGTTCCCAAGTTCACCGGGGAACGCCCCACGACCGGCCTGGGCACCCGCATGATTACGCTGAACACCGCTCAGGAAATGCGCAAGTACCTGGGAGATGACGACGGCTTTTATACCGGCTGGACAGACCGCTGCATCAACGACCTCCGCACCCTGTTCATGAAACCTGACATCCAGGCAGTCATGGAAGTGGTGGGAACGGACGGCTCCATCATCGACCACTTCGACGAACGCACCCTGAACCCCGGCCACACTACGGAGGGAGGATGGTTCGTGCTGGAAGAAGCCCGCCATCGCGGCAATGACCCCGAACTCATCAAGGTGGGCTGCGACATGATTGACTGGGCATTCGCCCGCGGCTGGGACAAGGAAAACGGCGGCATGCTGTACTACACGGACGTGTACAACAAACCCGTTCAGGAATACTGGCACAACATGAAGTTCTGGTGGCCGCATGATGAAGCGCTCATCGCCATGACGCTCGCCTACAAGCTCACAGGGGAAGAACGCTATGCCATCCGCCACGACATGGTGCGCAACTGGGCTTTCTCCCACTTCCAGGACGTTCAGCATGGCGACTGGTTCGGCTATCTGAACAAGGACGGTTCCAGGGCCAACACCCTCAAGGGGAGCCTCTGGAAATCCTTCTTCCACCATCCCCGCGCCATGTGGTGCTGCGCCCACTACTGCGGAGCCATTTAAGAAGAAATCAAATGTTTCCTGCCGGGAGGCCATTCCGTATCTACGGAGTGGCCGCTTTTTATGCCCTCAACGCAGGATGATATCCTCCGTCCGCACCACCACATCGCCGGGATCCAGCATGGCGTTAATCAGGGAACAGAAGCGGAATTTGCCTATATCTTCCGCTCTTACGGAACATTCCCGAATGTCTCCGCGGGACAGCAGGAAGGCGCGCTTGGTTCCCGGGAGCAGGAAAGTTTCCGGAGTAATCCAGGAGGCCCCGTCCCCGAACACCACGTTGCTGTACCGCGTATCCGTCACCATCCCGTTCCGGAGAATCAGCGCTTCTTCGTCACAGCCCAAGGCCGCCCCTGCCGCCAGAAGCCCTGTCCGATCCTCCCACTTGCATGAGTAATCCAGCCCGGGCATTTCCACACACGTCAGCGTCTGCACCTGCCGGGGACGGTAGGGCTCAAAGGAGGTGCGGCGCACCCTTCCCCGCGTATCATACGTGATATGGCATTTGTAAACGCCGCGGCTCTCCGGGCCGGGACAGGCCGAAAGAACGGAAGCCAGATCGGGAACGGGAGCTCCGTCCGAACCATGAACGCCGATGGAGGCTTCCACCCTCCGCTGGTGCCAGGGAAGCAGGCAGGGAGCGCCATTCTCCCATTTAACGGTTTCAAAAATCAAACGGCACATAAACTTTGGCTACAGCTTCCCGGTATTCCTCTTCCATCCGGCTCATGACGGTAATCCCTCCACCGCTCTTGTATACCATTCCCCGCTCATCCTCCTCCATGAAGCGGATGGAGACGGCGGAATCCAAATCCCGCCCGTTGAAAAAGCCGAAAATTCCGGTATAAAACCCCCTCTCCATATCCTCCGCTTCCGCGATGGCCCGGCAGGTGGCTTCCTTGGGCGCTCCGGTCACGCTCCCGGCGGGAAGCAGCTTCAGAAGGATTTCCCCCAGGCGGGAACGCCAGTTTTCCGGCAACAGCCCTGAAATTTCGGAACTGCATTGAAGAATAGAGCCTTTGGACGTTTCTACAGGGCTGATATAGCGGTAGCGTTTTACCTTCACGCCGGTTGCCACCATGGAAAGATCATTGCGCATCAGGTCCACAATGGTGGCGGATTCCCTATTCTCCTTTTCATCCGTTTCCAGCCAGCGGCGCGCTTCCTGCGTAGCGGACGGCGCCGTTCCCTTCATGGGAAACGTGGAAATGGAGCGCCCGCGCACCGTGACAAACGGTTCCGGAGAAAAGCAGACGCAGCCGCGGCCGTGCACTCCGGAAATCCGCGCGTCCGGCCCCAGCAGCATCCGGTAAGGCGCGCGGGCAAACCGGAACAGATGGCGCAGCGTCAGGTTGGTTTCCACGGGGGTGGACACGCATAAATTCAGCAGGTAGGAATCCCCTCTCATCAGATGGTTCCGGACGGAGGCGAAGGATGCCGCATACCGGGACATGGGCTGGGGGGATGGAATGAACCGCAGCCGTTCCGGAAGCGGAGGGCCGCCGTCCTGACTTCCCATCGCGCCCAGCGGCAGGGAAAAAGCAGCCATGCGCTCCCCCTCCGTTTCCGAAGGTTCAAACAGCAGGTTATGGCCCATATCATGGGAAATGACAAAAAAGAACGGACATTCCGCACGGCCCAGGGCGTTCATGCGGCTGATGGTCTGTTCCCGTGTGTACATTGTCGGGAATTACTCTATCATGTGCGCGCCATGAGTCAACCGAACGTCTGGATCATCGACCACCGGGATTCTTTCACCTGGAATCTTGCAGAACTCGTCAGAAGGACGGGAATGGCCGTTCCGCGCGTGGTTTCCAATGAATCCCCGGAACTGGAACAGGCGGTTCAGGCGGGGGAAAAGCTTATCCTGTCTCCCGGTCCGGGAACGGTGGAGGATGCCTGCCACCGGGCCACCTTCCGTCTTCTGGACCGCCTGCCCCGCTTTACCCCGGTGCTGGGCGTATGCCTGGGGCATCAGATCCTGGGCGTGCGCTTCGGAGCCCGTCTGGAACACCTTTCCCGGCCCCTTCACGGAGCGCGGGAATTCATACGCAGGACGGAGCAGTGTCCCCTTCTGGAAGGATTGCCGGAACAATTTCCTGCAGCACTTTACCATTCCTGGCGCCTTGCCGCTTTTCCCTGGCCGGCTGAGCTGATGGTCACGGCGAGGGATTCCGGGAAAAATGTGCAGGCCATCCGCCACAGGCACCTCCCCCTTTACGGCATTCAGTTCCATCCGGAATCCATCCTGACGCCGGACGGAGAAGCGCTGCTCCGGAACTTCCTGTCCCTTCCGGCAGGCAGCCGGGAAAAACGGCGCATCAAATGATTCCATCCCAGCCCCCGGCATCAGGGATGAACGGGACAAGGCCGGAAAGTGTCTCACTCCCGTGCGGTTCCGGCTCCCATACCCGGCCGCTTCAGAGATAACGTTTTTCACCTTTATGAATGCACAGGACGAACTCAAGATCAGGGACATGGAAATCCTGTTCCAGCCTTTTCACTCACGCAAGCTCAGCACTCCCACCCGTATCGTCCTTCCGGCCATGACCCGGGGATTTTCTCCCAACGGGGTTCCCACGGACCAGGTAGCCGCTTATTATAAAAGGCGGGCCGGGCATGAAGTAGGGCTCATCATCACGGAGGGCACTTTCATTGACGAGCCCAGCGCCTCGCCTTCCTCCAACTATCCCAATTTCTTCGGGGGCGCTTCCCTGCGGGGATGGAAAAAGGTGCTGGAAGCCGTCCACACCACGGATTGCAAAATAGCCCCGCAACTCTGGCATGTGGGCATGGCCCGGCCCTTCAAGGGAGAAGACTTGCCCAATCCGGAGCTGCCGCCCATCGGGCCTTCCGGAATTGACGTAAACACGCTGGAACAGACGGCGGAACCGATGAGCATCGCTAAAATTGAGGAGGTTATCAATGCTTTTGCGAGGGCGGCTGCGGACGCCAAGCGGCTGGGTTTTGACGGTGTGGAACTGCATGGAGCGCACGGCTACCTGATTGACCAGTTTTTCTGGAAGGAGACCAACAGGCGCACGGACGAATACGGAGGCGACCTGGTAGGCCGGACCCGTTTTGCCAGCCGCATCATCCATGCCGTCCGCAAGGCAGTGGGCAGCCGGTTCCCCATCATCTTCCGCTTCTCCCAATGGAAAACGGGCCATTATGACGCCAAGCTGGCGTATACCCCCATGGAACTGGAAGCTTTTCTGGCTCCGCTGACGGATGCGGGCGTGGATATCTTTGACTGTTCCACACGCCGGTTTTGGGAACCGGAGTTTGAAGGTTCCCGCCTCAACCTAGCCGGGTGGACCAGGAAACTTACCGGAAAACCCACGATTTCCGTCGGCTCCGTGGGGCTTAAGGGAGATTTTACGAATGCCTTTGACGGAGGGCCGGAAGCGGAGGCCGCCAGTGTGGAACCTCTGGTGGAACGGCTGAAAGCAGGGGAATTTGACCTGATTGCCGTAGGCCGCGCCCTGCTGGCGGATGCGGAATGGGCGGAAAAAATACGCCATGCGCGGGAAAAAGATATCCACCTGTTTACGAAGGAAGACCTGAAAACGCTGAAATAACGGATTTGCCTGACCGGAAGGATGATGGGGGAACTCCACTCCGCAAAGCCGGAAGGTAGAAAAACGCCAGGCCGCCCCAAAACGGAGGAGCCGGATTCTTACCCCATTTCCGCAGCAATCATCGTTCCCGCAGAGGAGGTTCTTTTATTTCTTCCTGACGCGGACAGTCAGGTACAACAGCCGCAGAAGAACCAGGGCCGGAATCTGAAGCGTCAGCAAATACCACGGAGCGGAACCGAAATATTCCAGCACGGTTCCAGCCGGGGCATACCGGGTAAAACCGTAATTCGTATCCAGCCAGATATTCACCGGAATAATCAAAACCAGGTAGGCGTCGCACAAACCCAGCGCCCGCATGTCGTCCCACGGCCGCGCGCGCCATTGCAGGACGGCGGGAAGGTAAAGGGCGGAAATCAATAAAAGCCCGTGCCCGACGAAAAAGGCGAAAAAGGCGGCGGAGGGAAAACCGTCGTGAAGCATGGGTGTAATCAGTCCCTGGACGCTCGCCGTCAGCACGCCGAAATACGCCACGGCGCATGCCCAGGGCGTACGGAACCACAGGGCAATAAAACAGACCAGAGCCATCAGACTGCAAAAATGCAGCGGAAGCCTGTCCTGCCAGGGCTCCCAATGTTCTCTGACGATGCGGCCGAATGTTTCCATCAGAAACGTCAGCAGGAAAACCCCTCCCAGAATCTTTCCCACAAGCAAACGGCTCTCCATCCGGAGCCGCCGGCATCCCCACAGGAGCCCCCCTGCGGCCAGAGCCACGATGCCCAGGGCAGCCCAGTGCGGCAGGCTCCAACGGACAAACAGGGGTGCCATTTCTCCGGTCATAAAAAATCCATCAACGAGAAGGAGAAGGTTCCGGGCACGCATGAAGTTTGGCGCTGATAGCCTCCACCTTAAGACACAGAACACATACGGAACGGACCATGCCGGGAGTAAAATCCGCATCCCTGCCCGTCTGGTGCAGCATGATGCGGCGCAAGGCATGCATCTTTTCCTCATCCTCCCGGAGAAATTCGACGACGCCACGCCCCATGACGCAGCCGTAGGCGTAACTGTACCGGCACGGCATATCCCCCTCCAGCAACACATGATCCCCATCCATTTCAAAAGAAACCTCCGGACGGTTTTGCAGGATATCCAGCTTCCTCCCTTCCCTGGCACAGTGGAAAAACAGGCTCAGGGAACCATTTTTTTCTTCATATCCGAAGTTGAGGGGAACTACATACACCTCCCTGCCGTCCCACAGTCCCAGGCGGCACACCTTGAACCGGGCGACCATTTCCATCAAATCCCCGTGCCGGGTCACCTCCCTGTCTTTTCTTCTCATAAGCCGGCGCCTTCCATCCATTCACTCATGCAAAGGGCGGCACGTCCGGCCAGCAGGGAGCCATTCCGTACGGAAGCCGCCCGAAGTCCGCAAATATCCGTTCCCGCCTGCATCAATTCACAGGCATGGCCGGTCAGCCACTCCTCCATCCGGGAAACATCCGCCTCCACATGGAACTGGAAAGCCAGGGCATGCCTCCCTACGCAAAAAGCCTGATGGGGAGTCACCTCCGTGGATGCCAGCAGGCGCGCTCCGGAAGGGACATCGAACGTATCCCCGTGCCAATGCAGGACGGGTACCCCTTCCAGATAACGAAGTGGTGACAAACGCCCATCCACCGTCAGGGATACGGTTCCCCACCCTATTTCCTTGGCCTTTCCGGGATAAACGCGGCTGCCGAGGGCATGGGCCATCATTTGAGCTCCGAGGCATACGCCCAGCAAAGGCTGCCGACTTTCCAGACGCATGCGGACCAAATCCAGTTCCGTCTTCAAATAGGGATACGATTCCGTATCCCCCACCCCTACGGGACCGCCCAGCACCACGCACAAATCAGCCTCCAGCCATTCCCGGACGGAAGGACAGGGAGCGCCCGCCCGGATGTACCGTATTCGGAAGCCCCTGTCCCTGAAAAGGGGTTCCAGCGTACCCAGATCTTCAAAAGCCACATGGCGCAGGGCCAGGCAGGTGCGGGAGGCGGAACGGCTATTCATGGCGACGGAGGATGAACCTCAACAAGGAATATAGAAAAAAATCCTCCGGGAAAAGCTTTTTGCCCTCTTCCCTCCGCATTTCCGAAACCAGGATGTCCATCATGAAACGGGAATATCCGCCACATCCGCAAAAAAACCCTCCGCCGCACGGCATAAATCCACAGGATTCAATTCAATCTGGCACCCCAAACGTCCGCCGCTCACCACCATTTCCGGCAGGGCTTCCGCGCTGGCATCAACTACAGTAGGGTATTTCCTTTTCATCCCCAAAGCCGTGCAGCCGCCGCGCACGTACCCCGTCACGGCGGTAATATCCTTCACCGGAAGCATGGAAAGAGCCTTTTCTCCCACGGTGCGGGCAGCCTTTTTCAAGGAAAGCTCCGCGCCTATGGGTATCACGAACACGTAATACTGCCGCGGAGCTCCCTCCGTTACCAGCGTTTTGTACATCTTCTCCTCCGCCAGGTTCAATGCTTCCGCCGTATGCCGCGCATCCACAAACTCGCGGCATTCATAGGAATAATGCCTGTACGGGATATGCAGCGCATCCAGCAGGCGCATGGCATTTGTCTTTGCCTCCTTCTTTTTGGACATAAACTTGAAAAGGGAACGTCCCGGTAACATAGGAAAAAAGCCTTCCTTTGACAAGGCCGAGCCCCCCAACGGACCCATGAAAAATTGGAATGGAAACGGAGATTTCTCTGAAAAAGCGGTAAGGCCAGTAACACCGTTTCCCCAGGACAACCCGTTCACAGCGGAGAATTTCAGAAACAGCGGACGGAGAAAAAGAAAAAGGAAAAAACGCCTCATTTCCTCACAACCCTTGACTTGCCGCTGGCAGAAAAGATAACATCCGGTATCATGGAAGATTATCGTGTCCGGAGAAGCCTTGGAGAACATGTCCTGCGATGCTTCGTCCTGATTGTTGCGCTCTTCATCATGTCTCTGGGCATCGCTCTGTCCACCAAGGCAGACCTGGGAGTCTCCCCCATCTCCTGCACGCCCTATGTGCTCAGCCTGGCATTCCCTCTAACCATGGGGACCGTCACCATCCTCATGCACCTGAGCTTTGTGGCCGTGCAGGCGGCCCTGCTGAAAAGGCAATTCCGTCCGGCGCATCTGCTCCAGATTCCCATAGCTTTTATCTTCGGCTTTCTGACGGATTTTTCCATGTGGATCATGGCGCCTCTGGAACCGGACGGATACCTGTGGTCCGTTATTCTCTGCCTGTTCAGCTGCGTGGTAATCGGATTCGGCGTCTTTCTTCAGGTTAAGGCGGATTCCGTTCTTCTGGCGGGGGAAGGCATGAGCCTGGCCTTCGTCAAACTCTTCAAATGGGAATTCGGAGCCGTAAAAACCGGGATGGACTGCACGCTCGTCTGCATCGGCCTGGCCTGTTCCCTCATCTTCCTGCCCGGACTGACAGGCATACGGGAAGGAACCGTGGTGGCCGCTGTCCTGGTGGGAATGATCGTCCGTTTTTTCAACAGGCACGTCTTCTGGCCGGACAGGCTCCTGGAACGGATGGCGCGCCCCGGAGCAGCAAGTGAGCTTCCTCCGCTGACGCAAACGTCCGCTTATGCTCCGGACGCTCCTCTGGTCATTTCCATTGACCGGGAATACGGTTCCGGCGGCCATGCCATCGGGAAAATGCTGGCGGAAAAGCTGGGCATCCGATTCTACGACTCGGAACTGGTGTACCTCACGGCCTCCCGGAGCGGACTCACTCCGGACTACATCCGCAAGCACGAACAACAGCTTTCCAGCCGCTTTCTGCACGAACTTTACGCCCAGAACTATGCCTACACGGCGGAGGAAATGCCCCCTGAAGACGCCACCTTCCTGGCACAGAGCAAAGTCATCCGGGACATTACGGCCAGTCAGGCATGCGTCATCGTGGGCCGCTGCGCCAACTTCATCCTGAAAGGGAGGCCCAACCTGTTCAGTGTTTTCCTTCATGCGAACCGGGCCACGCGCATGCAGCGCGTTATTGAAAACTATGGGGTAGAACCTGGCGGGGCTGCCCGGGCCATGGACATCATGGACTCCCGACGCCGCACCCACTGCCTGCACTACACCGGGCAGGAACTGGGCAATGCGCGCCTCTACGACTTGTGCGTCAACACGTCCGATTACGGCCTGGAACGCACGGTGGAACTGATTCTGGAAGCCATCAACACCAGAAACGAACAATCTTCCGCTGTAGAAACGGTTCCCGTCCGCCCCGCATCTTTTCCCGAACCGGAGGAGGACAGCATTCCCGGAGAAATATCCCTAGCCTGACAGGGACAAATATCTCCAACAGCCCATACTTATGAAAAAACTGCCTGGCCGATAAATAAGAAACTCCCTTTCCCCATAAAAAGCAGACCCTGCTCAACTCCCCGGCTTTTTTGCCGGTTACACAATTCAAAACAACAAGATACGGCCTTTCTGAGTCCAAAAAGCATGAGACTCTGGTCACTCCACCCCTCTTACCTGGATGCTGTCGGCCTGGTTGCCCTGTGGAGGGAAGGCCTCCTGGCACGCAAAGTTTTGCAGGGACAGACAAAAGGCTATACCCGTCATCCCCAGCTCATCCGCTTCCGGGAAACGGAAAATCCCATTCATGTCCTGGATTTCTACCTGAAAACCGTTCATGACGAATCCACCCGCAGAGGCTACAATTTTGATTTAAGCAAAATTTCTCCCTGCGAAAGCCGTCCCCCTTCCCTTCTCCTGCCGGATAAACAGCTCGAATACGAATTCCTTCATCTTCTGGACAAGCTCAAAGAAAGGTCTCCCCGGCAATATTCCCTGCTGCAGCAAACGGCCTCCATTCTTCCCCACCCCATTTTCCGAGTAGAACCCGGAGATATTTGCTGCTGGGAGAAAAGGCTTTTTTATAATTAAAACGACCGTATTTCCCACTCCGACAACGGTTTTATTCCAATAAAGCCCTTTGTTTTTTTAAAGCCCATGCGGTGAGGGAAAAGGCTCATGGCCTCTGAAGGATCGGCAGCCTTAAAATTAATTTGAGAAAGAATAGCACGAGGCATACACACTGACAAAATGGTCTGCTGCACCATATGCCCAGTAGCCTGGTCCAATACATCCGTTTGAACATGCACTGCCACCCTTGAAAGAGGCAAGAATGAAAATAATTCACGGGCAATTCTTAAAGCACATCCACATACGTAGTCTTGATACAGCTCACAGAACCTGGTCCGGGGCATATTTTTCACGCTTAACTTGCCCCTGGCAGTAAGGGTCTTAATCTGTTTGGGAACAACAACCTCTCCATCTATCGTCAAATAAATAACAGCAGTATCAGAATCAGGAATTGCAAAATGAATCTCGCATCCTATTTCCTGAATTTCATTCAAAGGGTTAATTTCCAAAATAGCCTGCTGATAAGCTAAAGTATCTCCCCGATTAATAGATAACGCCAGTTCATGAAGCGCCGACCACTGGCTAAATTTAAGCTCATAACACTCAATGGACTTTTGATAATTATACTCATCCACTTGCTTCGCATGAACGACTTTTTGTTCAAGATAGGATCTGATTTTTTCAACTTTTCCGCACATGCGGTGGAAAAACTTAGGCCTGTACATCCTAAGTTTTTGCATAGCAAGACGTTCTTCCTTATCGTTTTTTACCGGATACGCCGGAGGGGGCTGATTAACTATTTCCCCCCAGTCAAACGAATCGCCTACTTCATGATGAATTGTAGTTAATTGGCTGATACGCTCCTCAAATTTTTCGACTTCCATTTGCGCTCTCACTAATTCATCATGTTTTTGCTGAAGAGCCAATTCCCTTAGGGCCAGTTTTACCTGCCTTGCGGCCTCACGGGCCGCTCTTCTGCTCGCTGCTTCGAGTTCTCTTAAAAGTCTGCTGATAGTTGCCATATTCTTAAAACAGGAACTGTTTTACCTAATTTGTAAAGACTATAAAGATAATCTTTCCGGTATAGATCAATTCCTCATGAGCATGCTCTTTAATCCATGCCTGGCAAAATGGAAAAGACCTTAAAGCGTTTGTGCTTTAAGGTCTTTATTTGGTGGAGCATAGCGGGTTCGAACCGCTGACCTCTTCAATGCCATTGAAGCGCTCTACCAACTGAGCTAATACCCCTTTGACTTTCGTCTTGGTGCGTCCTGTTGAGGACGGGGAGAAATTATCATTTCCAAAGCGGGCATGCAAGCTTTTTCTACAAAAAAATTGCCCCGGGATGTTTTTTCCGGAAAATACTGAATCCGGAAAGGACTGCAAATCCCATACAGACGAAAACAGGGACAGTCTGAACAAATATGTTTGAATGAGATTCATTCCTGTTTTACCTTTGCATAAATGATGAAACGTCCTCTTTTTATTCATCGTATGATATTCGCCTGCGCTCTGGCAATTTTGTCCCTGTCCTGTTTCGTTCACGCCCAGGAGACTCCTGCTGCGGAAGGACCGCCGGCCCAGACGGAGGACAGCGGCATTTCCACTCCCCGCAGAGTCGCCGGACTGGGCGTTCTGGCATTCCTGATCGGCTGGATGATTTGGAGGAGCAGTTCCAGCCGCCAGAAGGACGGAGGCCATGACCAGGAGGCACCCCGGGAATGACGCCGTTTTTGAAAGGTTGCCCTGGTTCCTGCCGTAGTCGTTGCAGGAAAGGAGTCTCCGGCCATGAACATTATTCTACCCATCCTGAGCTTTCTGTGCGGTGTCATGCTGACGGAAACAGCTTCCGGCTCTTCTGAGGAGGGAAAGCCTTCTCCCGGCGTAGTGCAGGAATTGTGGTTCGGCATTCCGGGGGCATCCGTAAAGGACCTGACCCACAGGAAGATTTTTGAAACGGCAGCCCCGGATGTCCGCACGATCAGCCATCTGGATGTGGAAAACCTGGGAGACAGGTACGGAGCCCGTTACTCCGCCCTGCTGAAAGTCCCGGCAAGCGGGAAGTACCGCCTTTACCTGTCTTCCGACGATTCCGCAGAGTTATGGCTGGGCAAGGATGCCTCCCAGAAGGACATGGCCTGCATCGCCACCGTCAAAGGATATTCCGACATCCATAATTGGGGCAACCAGCCCAACCAGGCTTCCGAACCTGTCCAGCTGGAAGCTGACCGGTTTTATTTTCTTCAGGTGATTCACAAGGAGGATGGAGGCCCGGACCATATGTCCGTCGCCTGGTCCGGGCCGGGCATCCCCGCCCCTGTCATCATTCCTGCCACGGCGCTGTTCATACCGCCCGGTATCTTGCCGGAAGAAAAAAAACAATCCCCAGCCAAAGCGGACTGAAAGTTTTTTTGATTACCTTCCCGCCGAGGAGACATCATCAATTTGCCGACGAGAAAATAGATATTTTCCATAAAACTCCATCAATCAATCATTTCCAATACGAAAAAAAACCGGACCTCCCTCCATCGGGGAAGCCCGGTTTTTTCTCGTCGTATATCATGTAGTTAATTGAAGCGGCCTGACACAGAAAAATGCCAAAACACCTTCTGAATCCAAATCTAGCGGATTTCTAATCCGCAACCTTCATCATGATAAAAAATTTTCAGGGAGAGAAGCTTTTCTCCTCTGAGAAGCAATGCTGGTCATTATGAATTCAAAGAGAAAGAAATCTTTGAAAACAAATGATTCCCGGATTTTGAAACGACATGAATAGCAAAAATTCCTTTTTCCTTCTTATACTTCACTTGAAAAAGAGAGAGGTTTTTTACTCCAAGATGGATAGCCCCGTGAAACATCGGGACTTTTTCTCAAAGCCTTTCCTTTCAAACTGGGAACTTGACCTCGGATTAGAAATCCGCTCTTCATTTCTGGAAAAGAAAATGTGTCTTTATCGGGTAATATTCAGAATGCCTGCCAGTAAATAATGTTACTGAAAAAGCACGCTTTCATCCCTTCCCTATGTTCGGCATGAATGAATTTTCCGCTATTGAAACATAAATAGTCATTCCGGTTATACACATGTTATTATCGTTTTATTCACAATTCTTCTTCCTTTTTCTCCAGTCCCCGCATTCTTTTTCCTGGGAACAGCGTGAAACAGGAAAGGGACATACGGAAATGGAATAAAAAAATGGAAATTTCCCATCCTTCCAGAAAATCCGGAATGAAACATAAAATTTTCACAGGCGTTTTTACTTTCCGCAAATCATTCCCATACCTTTTCCATTCCCTTGAAAACAGGTTCCTTCCATTTCCCCGGAGCAATACGGGAAAAACGTGACGACAATTGTCCTTGTTCCAATGACGGACGGACGGTAGATTTTCCGCGCCATATGAGCAGAGCATCCAGAACAGAACGCCTTGATTACCTGAAAGACCAGTTACGTAAGAGGGTTGTCATCCTGGATGGCGCCATGGGAACCAATATCCAAAAATTCAGGCTGGGAGAGGAAGATTACCGCGGAGAACGTTTTGCGGATGCGGCACGCTATCCCAACGATTTAAAGAATAATAACGACCTTCTGGTTCTGACCAGGCCGGATATCATTCTTGATATTCACCGCCGCTTTCTGGACACGGGACGGACGGATATTCTGGAAACCTGCACATTCGGAGCTACCAGCATCGGCCAGCATGATTATTTCTGGCACCGTCCGGAGGAAGGCAGCCACAAGGACCAGCAGTATTTCCAGGAAGTGGTGGACGCCCACGAATTGAAAGCCCTTGTCCGTGAATTGAATTTGGCGGCAGCCGCACTGGCCCGGCAGGCATGCGACGAAGCGGAAGCTGCAGACGGCAAGCCCCGCCTGGTGGCCGGGTCCATCGGCCCCATGCCCGTCACCTGTTCCCTGTCCCCCGACGTGAATGATCCCGGTTTCCGCGCCGTGAATTTCCGCCAGCTCAGGCAGGCGTACCGGGATCAGGTGCTGGCCCTGCTGGAAGGGGGGGTGGACATGCTGCTGGTGGAGACGATTTTCGACACGCTGAACGCCAAGGCAGCCCTGTTCGCCATTGAAGAAATTTTTGAGGAACAACCGGAAAGCTCTGTTCCGGTCATGGTATCCGTAACGCTGACGGACAAAGCCGGACGCACGCTGTCCGGCCAGACGATTGAAGCATTCTGGAACTCCATCCGCCACGTTCGCCCCTTCTCCGTAGGCATCAATTGCGCCCTGGGGCCGGACCTGATGCGCCCGTTTGCGGAAGAACTGTCCGGACTGGCGGATTGCCACATGTCCATTTATGCGAATGCCGGGCTTCCCAACCCGCTCAGCCCTACCGGCTACGACCTTCTGCCGGCGGATATGGCCCGGTTCATGAAGGAATATGCGGACCATGGCCTGCTGAACATCGTGGGCGGCTGCTGCGGAACCACCCCGGAGCACATCGGCACCATTGCGGCTGCCGTGGAAGGAATGCCTCCGCGCGTTCCGGCTCCCCAAACGCCCGCGCTTCGCCTGTCCGGATATGAAGCGTATAACCACACGCGGGAAAAAAACACCCTCTTTGTCGGGGAACGCTGCAACGTGGCGGGCTCTCCCAAATTCGCCCGCCTGATTCGTGAAGGAAACTACGAGGAAGCGGTATCCATTGCCCGGCAGCAGGTGGAAAATGGCGCGCTAGTATTGGATTTCTGTTTTGACGACGGCCTGATCGACGGGCCGCAGGCCATGGTCCGCTTCCTGAACCTTGTTTCCGCAGAGCCGGATATCGCCCGCGTTCCTTTCATGGTGGATTCCTCCAAGTGGGAAGTGCTGGAAGCGGGGCTTCAATGCATGCAGGGCAAGGGAATCGTGAATTCCATCTCCCTGAAGGAGGGGGAAGAAGAATTCCTGAAAAAAGCGGCGCTGATTAAGAAGTACGGCGCGGCGGTCGTGGTCATGGCGTTTGACGAACAGGGACAGGCCGCCAATTACGAGGACCGCGTCCGCATCTCCAGACGAGCCTATGACTTGCTGGTAAACCGGGTGCAGTTTCCTCCGGAAGACATCATTTTTGACCCGAACGTCCTGACCGTAGGCACCGGCATTGCGGAACACGCCGATTACGCTCTTGATTTCTTCAAGGCCGCAGGCTGGATTTCCCGGAACCTGCCGCATGCCCACATTTCCGGCGGCATTTCCAATGTCTCCTTTGCCTTCCGCGGCAACAACCCGGTGCGGGAAGCCATGCATTCCGCTTTCCTGTACCATGCTACGCAGCAGGGGCTGGACATGTGCATCGTGAACGCCGGGATGCTGGAGGTGTACGACAATATTCCCAAGGACAGGCTGGAGCTGATTGAAGACGTTCTGCTGAACCGGAGGACGGACGCCACGGAACGCCTGACGGACTACGCGGAAAAACTGGCAGCGGAAAAAACCGGAGACGGAAAGGAGAAAAAAACCGTACTGGCCTGGAGGGAACAGGACGTCTCCAAACGCCTGGAATATTCTCTTATCAAGGGCATTACCGAATTTGTTGACGCGGATACGGAGGAGGCTTTTCTGGAGCTGGGTTCCCCGCTGAACGTGATTGAAGGCCCTCTGATGGCCGGCATGAAGGTTGTGGGGCAACTGTTTGGGGACGGCAAAATGTTCCTGCCGCAGGTGGTGAAAAGCGCCCGCGTCATGAAACAGGCTGTAGCCTGGCTCACCCCCTATATAGAAGCGGACAGCAAAGGTGCCGCCAAGGCGGGAAAAGCCGTAATCGCCACCGTGAAGGGGGACGTGCATGACATCGGCAAAAATATCGTCGGCGTGGTGTTGGGCTGCAACGGTTTTGAAATGATTGACCTGGGCGTCATGGTCCATTGCGATACCATTCTGGACCGGGCGGAAGCGGAACAGGCGGACCTGGTGATGCTTTCCGGGCTGATCACCCCTTCCCTGGAAGAGATGTCCCATGTAGCCGCGGAAATGGAACGCCGGGGGATGACCATTCCCCTGATGGTGGGGGGAGCTACGACATCTGCCCTGCACACGGCCCTGAAAATAGCCCCCCATTATCAAGGAGCCGTGGTGCATACGGAGGATGCCTCCCAGGTGGTGCCTGCAGCCGCCTCCCTGGTGGGAGAAAAAAAGGATTCCTACATTGCCGCCGTGAAAGCCCGGCAGGAGGAATTGCGCAACAATCATGAAAACAAACCAGTCCGAGACCTCCTGCCCCTGGAGAAAGCCAGGGAATTGCGGTGGAAGGGGGCGGAAGACGGCTATCTCCCCCCCGTTCCCGCCCGTCTGGGCCCGGTTTCCATCGGCAGCCTGCACAGCTCCGTAAGCTGCGGCTGCTGCAGTGACGATCCGCGTTATTACGTAACTGTTCAGGAGCTTATCGAGCGCATGGACTGGACGCCTTTTTTCCACGCCTGGGAGCTGCACGGCACATGGGACCGCGTCCGCCGGGAGTTCCGCACCAAGGACCCGTCCAAGGCTGAGGCGGCCGCGGCTCTGCATCAGGACGCCCTCCGCCTGCTGGAACAGGCCGTGAAGGAAAACCGCTACCAGGCGCGCGGCGTCATAGGCATTTTCCCAGCCAATTCAACGGCCAGCCATGACGACATCACCGTCTGGGCGGATGAATCCAGAACCATTCCCCTGGCTACGCTGCTGACGCAGCGCCAGCAACTGGACAAACAGGGGAAACCCCGGCTGGCGCTGGCGGACTTCATCGCTCCCGAAGGCGTCAGGGATTACGTAGGGGCCATGGCGGTCAGCATCCACGGCTCCCGCCGCTGGGCAAAGGAATGGGAAGCCAGAAACGACTCCTACCGCGCCCTGCTGGTCAGCTCTCTGGCGGACCGCCTGGTGGAGGCTTTCGCGGCCATCGCCCATGATAAGCTGCGCCTTTTGTGGAATATTCCGGAAGGGTCCGGCGTGCGTCCCGCCTGCGGGTACCCCAGCCAGCCGGACCACCAGGAAAAGGAAACCGTCTTCACCCTGCTCCACGCCCGGGAGGAAGCGGGCATGAGCCTGACGGAAACATGGATGATGCAGCCCGTTTCTTCCGTCTGCGCCCTCGTCTTCTCCCATCCGGAAAGCACTTATTTCTCCGTGGGCGTCACCGGGGAAGACCAGCAGGAGGATTACGCCTCCAGAAAGCGGGCCTCCCGGCCCTGACCTCCCCTTTCCCTTTGATGCAGCATACCGACCAGATACAGGCCCTTTCGGAATTCCTGCTGGAATACGCCACCACCCTCATGGGCGCGGGAGTGCATACCAACCGCGCCGTGCGCAATATTTCCCGCATTGCTGCCGCGTATGGATACAGCGCGGACATGACCATTTTCCAGCGCAATATCACCATGAGCCTGATCTGCAAGGATGACGAGACGCTGCGCCGCACCTCCGTCCGGAAACTGAAACCTCTGGCGTTCAACCTGAACCTGATCCAGCAGCTCAGTGAATTGAGCTGGCTCCCGGTGGACAACAACGTCAGCATTGCGGAAATGGAACAGGCATTCCGCTCCATGGTGCGCACCAAAAGATTTTCCCGCTGGACGGACCTGCTCCTGGTCAGCGTGGGCAACGCCGCCTTCTGCCGCCTGTTTAACGGAGACCTGTGGGCCATGCTGACCGTGTTCGCCGCCACCATGCTGGGCTTTCTGGCCAAGCAGCAGCTTACCCGGCTGAAATACAATCCGCTGGGGGTCATCATCCTTTCCGCCTTCACCGCTTCCATGGCGGCCGCGTGCGCCGTCCTTTTCCAGATAGGCTCCACACCGCAGATCGCCCTGGCAACCAGCGTCCTGTTCCTGGTGCCCGGCGTCCAGATGATCAACTCCATTATGGACCTGATGCACGGCCACATCCTGATGGGCATTTCCCGCGGCGTCCACTCTATCATGATGATCGTCTGCATCGCCATCGGCCTTTCCGCAACCATGCTCATCGTCGGGGTAAACAGCTTATGAATCCAGATTTTATTTCATCCATCCTTCTGGACGGACTGATGGCCGCCATCGCCGCCACGGGATTTGCGGTCATCTCCAATCCGCCCAAGCGCGCCATTGCCGTTTCCGCCGTTCTGGCGGCCGTCGGCCACGCTTTCCGCTTTTACATGCAGCATTCCTGGACCATTGACATTTCCAGCGCCACCTTCATTGCCGCCTTCACCATAGGCATGCTGGGCGTCATGACGGCCAAGCTGGTAAAATGCCCGGCGGAAATATTCGCTTTCCCTTCCCTGCTTCCCATGATTCCCGGCGTGTACGCCTATAAGACCATCCTAGCCCTGATGCAGTTCATGCAGGAGAACCAGGACGCGGCCGTCATGAACCGGCTGATCGTGGACATCTGCAAAAACGGCATCACCGCCTTCTTCATCATCTTTTCCCTGGTCATCGGAGTAGCCATACCCCTGCTGATGTTCAAACGGTTGAGCTATACCAGGCATCTGGTCAAAGAACCTTGACCGGCGTTTCGCCCGTCCTTAACCGGCTTGAGCTTCCGGGAAATATCACCGGGGCGTTGAAAGCCAAAGGCGTTCTTTCAAGGATAAAATCCAATAGAAGAAGAACAGCCCCGTAGCCTCCCTGTCCGGCCCGTTTTCATCCCTCTCCCTTGAATCTTGACGCGTTCCGTCATCCTCCCTAAACTTTCTTCCGTACAACCGCAACTGCAATGGCTGAAAAAAATAACGCCAACATTGGCTTCGAAAAACAAATATGGGACGCCGCCTGCGAACTGTGGGGGCACATCCCCGCCGCGGACTATCGCAAAGTCATCGTCGGCCTGATTTTCCTGCGCTACATCTCCTGCGCCTTTGAACGGAAATTCCAGGCGCTCCTGGCGGAAGGGGAAGGCTTTGAAAATGACCGTGACGAATATCTGGCGGACAATATCTTCTTTGTCCCGGAAAAAGCGCGCTGGTCCGCCGTGGCCGTGGCGGCGCACACGGAAGAAATCGGCAAGGTCATTGATGCTGCCATGCTTGCCATTGAAACCGAAAACAGGAGCCTGAAAAATGTCCTTCCCAAAAACTACGCCAGCCCGGATCTGGACAAACGGGTGCTGGGCAACGTCGTGGACATCTTCACCAATATGGACATGGGGGATGCGGAGGCGGGGAAAGACCTGCTGGGCAGGACTTATGAATACTGCATCGCCCAGTTCGCCGCCTATGAAGGCGTGAAAGGCGGCGAATTCTACACCCCCGCCAGCATCGTCAAAACCATCGTCGCCATCCTGAAACCCTTTGACAACTGCCGGGTTTACGACCCGTGCTGCGGCTCCGGAGGCATGTTCGTGCAGAGCGTCAAATTCCTTCAGGCGCACAGCGGGCGGAAAGACGGCATCGCCGTTTACGGTCAGGAAAGCAATGCGGATACCTGGAAAATGGCGAAAATCAACATGGCCATCCGGGGCATTGAAGCCGACTTCGGCCCCCACCAGGCGGACACTTTCTTCAATGACCTGCATCCCTCCCTTAAGGCGGACTTCATCATGGCCAACCCTCCCTTCAACCTCTCCAACTGGGGGCAGGCCCAGCTGCGGGACGACGTCCGCTGGAAATACGGCCTTCCCCCCGCGGGCAACGCCAACTACGCCTGGATCCAGCACATGATCCACCACCTTGCCCCGAACGGGAAAATCGGGCTGGTGCTGGCCAACGGCTCCCTGTCCACCCAGTCTTCCGGCGAGGGGGAAATCCGTAAAAACATCATTGAGGCGGATTTAGTGGAAGGCATCGTCGCCCTGCCCCCCAACCTCTTCTACAGCGTGACCATTCCCGTAACCCTCTGGTTCATCAGCAAAAACAAGAGGCAGAAAGGCAAAACGCTGTTCATCGACGCCCGGAAAATGGGAACCATGGTCACCCGCAAGCACCGCGACTTTTCAGAGGAAGATATTCAAAAGCTGGCCGATGCCTTCGAGGCCTTCCAGAAAGGAGCCCTGGCGGAAGTCAAGGGGTTCTGCGCCATCGCGGATCTGGAAACCATCAAACGGCAGGATTACATCCTCACCCCCGGCCGCTACGTCGGAATTGAGGAACAGGAAGACGACGGAGAACCTTTTGAAGAAAAAATGGCCCGTTTGACTTCCGAACTGTCCGGACTCTTCGAGAAATCCCACAAACTGGAAACAGAAATTAAGGAACGACTGGGGGCTATCGGGTATGAAATATAATCTTTCGGATATATGCGACTATGTCCGGGGCAAAGTTGATGTGGCTTCCCTAGGATATGAGAACTACATATCTACAGAAAATATGATTTCTAACAAAGGTGGCATCACCTCAGCATCCTCACTCCCCTGTGTGGCACAGACGCAGTCGTTTCAAGTAGGAGATGTTTTAGTATCAAATATTCGACCATATTTCAAAAAAATATGGTTTGCTGAATTTAATGGAGGATGCTCCAACGATGTTCTGGTATTGAGAGCGAAAGACGGCATCAGCAAGAAATTTCTCTATTATGTGCTTACGGATGATACATTTTTCAATTATTCGATGATTACATCCAAAGGCACGAAGATGCCTCGTGGAGATAAGGCCGCCATAATGAAATATGAGGTTCCAGACTTTACTTATAAGGAACAGGAAAAAATAGCAAGAATTTTGGAGGCATTTGATAAAAAAATACAGCTTAATTCAAATATAAATGATAATTTAGAGCAGCAAGCCGCCGCAATCTTCAGATCATGGTTTGTCAATTGTATTCCATTCGGAGGCATTGCACCGGACGAATGGAAGAATGTTACTTTAGAAGACATCACGGCGATGGTAAGTCGCGGTATAACTCCAAAATATGCTGATGATACCGATCAAATAATAATCAATCAGAAGTGCATTCGCAATCACATGATTGATCTTTCTCTTGCACGAAACCATAGGCCGAAAGTTATCAATGATAAGTGGCTTCGCTTTGGTGACTTGCTAATTAACTCAACCGGCGATGGTACTTTAGGGAGAGCAGCTCCGGTCTGGTTTCAGCCGCATAATCTTACTGTTGATTCTCATGTTACGATTGTCCGACCAGCAACAGAAAATTTGATTTTCTATATTGGGTTGTGGGGTACTCAGCATGAAAAAGAAATCGAGTCACTTCATACAGGAAGCACCGGTCAGACTGAATTACCCAGAGATCGTGTAAAAGCTATGAAATTAGTTCTACCGGATAGTAAGACGCTTGCTCATTTTAATAGTGTAATGGCTCCTATGGCTTCCGCTATCGTAACAAACCTAGAAGAAAATCAGCGTCTTGCCAATCTTAGAGA